>WSSedB1CaDRAFT_10000339_pt1 | contig 21223 bp, 16 predicted proteins | sample WetSurSB1Cattail_FD_9460 | JGI IMG/M metagenome (IMG submission 9460)
CTGATGTTTTTGGAACATCGTATATCGAATAAGTCCATAAATTCCGTAAAAGGATGTCCAACAACTAAAAACAAGAATTAACATCATACTAAATAGTTGAACATATTCATAAAAATCAATTTTTTGGGTTTGCTCAATGCCAGGAAAATCCGGCATACCTCGTTCAATTATTCCAGCTGTTAAATCTGGTAAATAATATGCAACAAGAATTGATAAGAAAGCAATAAATAATGGTTTTGCAACAGAATGGCTACCAGCCATTGATAAGCCTTTTTTGATATATGAAATCAACATAATAGTTTCCCTTCTGAATCTCTAATAAACCACAACACTTGACAAAGAGTCAAAACCACTTCGTGTAACAGCCCTCTTACTCGGTTCAAATTTCAATTTATTGGTTCAAACAAAACTTTTACCCGTCCACCACAGATCATTCCTAATTTCGTATCATCCGTCAATCCTAAATCATATTCCACAAGCTCGGCTTTTTTTTTAGTGGCAATTTCAGCCGCTTTTTTTTGAGCAGCATATTCTACTGCACCACCGCCTATTGTGCCAAATACCTTTTGGCTTTTAGTAACCAGCATTTTACTGCCTATACCACGTGGCGAGGAACCATGCTTTTCTATAATCGTTGCGATGGCTGCATCCTCATCAATCTGTGCCAATGCTTCAAACACGTTGTGCTGCGATTGGTCACCAACGAATGAGCTTTTCACTTTAATAATTTGCGCTAAAATACTCACCGCTATTTCTTCCGGTGTAATTGCACCAATTGGCAGTCCTATCGGTGCGTGTATCTGTGACAGCGTTGACTGTGTATAGCCCTGATCCGCTAACTTCTTCATCGTAATTGCGACCTTCTGCCGACTGCCAATCATACCCACATAACGATAATGCTTTTTACTCAAAACCATGGATACCGCCCGAAAATCATCCTTATGCCCCCTGGTCACAACCACATAATATGCATTATTGCCAAAATCATGCTGCAGTGTATCGCCAACATCTTGAGCATATCTTTTGGAATGCGGAAATCGCTCCTTAGTAACAAACTCTGCCCGGTCATCAATAACCACTGTATTAAACTCAAGAAATTGCGCCAATTTTGCTATTGCAACAGCAACATGTCCGCCGCCGGCCAAGACAAGCAGCGGTGTATCATTTATATTTTCGATAAAATAACTTTTTCTTGGCTTATTGATTATAGCAGGCAGTTTTTCGGCTTTAATATTGATGTTCAGCTCTTCTAACTGTTCGCTGTCCAATACACATTTTTCACCGAGTTCAGGACTAAGTGACGTAATTGTATAAAAGAGGTTCTTGGTTTTATACAGATCCAAAATCTTCTTATAAATCGCTTTCATTATGCCTCCCTATTAAAAATCCCAATAATCTTTTATATTCCTCAGGAGTATCAACATCAAAGTTAAGTCCATCATCTATCGTTTCCATAAAAAATGTGCTCTCTTGCAATTTTTCTAATATGCTGTGCAATCCACCCTCGCCCTGAAAGGATAAAATAGACGAAAAATGCTGCTTGCCAATAAGTGGAGGATGCTTATGGCGTCCATTTTGACAGGGAATAATCACGGATGCTTTCTTACTATTCCAGGCATCGACAATTCCGGAAAAAGTTTTGATGGATATCGCTGGCATATCAGCTGGCATGAGGAAAACAGCCTCCGATTTTTTTACTGCTTTTATCCCATATTGCAACGAGAAAAACATATCTTTATTGCGATAATAAGGATTATAAACAAACTTTAACATCGAATCATCTGTAAAACATTTTTCTATATCAGTGTGGCGATATCCCACTACTACAATGATTTCCTTCACACCTACAACATGCAATTTATCTATTGTTGTTGCCAATATTGTCTTGCCCCGATACGGTAGCAGTGGCTTAAAAGCCTCCATTCGGCTGGATAAGCCTGCTGCTGCAATGACTGCACCTATCATAACTGCACCTACTTCTTATAATATGTTTTTGTCAGCGGCAAGGATGTTCTGAACTCTTTATCCAGACGATAATAGGCATGTGAACATGCCGGTGAAGTCGGTATGAGACAAAGTTCACCAACTCCCTTAGCTCCGTATGCATAAGGCGATTTTCCCCCTTTCGCCTGCACTAGCTTCACCTTTATTGGTGGAACAGCCGTAGCTCGCATCAAATTTAATGACGCCATATTCATTTTCGGATAGCCGTTTTCTACGATAAAATCCTCCGTAAGTGCAAAGCCAAGCCCCATAACGATACCTCCCTCAATCTGTCCTTCCACGGAAGGAACATTGACGGGTGTCCCTACATCATAGGCAGCTTCTACTTGCTGCAATTTTCCTTCATCATTAAGGACAACAACCTGGGCTGCATAGCTATAACTGACGTGGCTTACCGGGAAAGGCTTGAGTGACCCCATAGGGTCTGTCCTTGCCGAAAATTCACCATAGAATGTTTGTCCTTCCAAATTATTTAATGTTTTTCCCCCACTAAGCGCAATTTTTAGTTTTTCTGCTGCCCGGCGCACAGCCTCTCCAGTTATAACTGTTTGTCTGGATGCCGTGCTTGTCCCTGAATTAGGTGTACGCACAGTATCAGGGGCCTCATGTAGCAACAGTGATGGAGTAATCCCCGTAGCCTGAAATACCATCTGCGTGCACATCGTTGCAATTCCCTGTCCCATACATGCCGCTGATGTCCGAATATGGACAATGCCCGCTTCAATCGATAGTATGCATCGCCCGATATCTTTCAGTCCAACACCCGTACCGCTGTTTTTAAAGGCACAAGCTATACCAGCATAGGGGTTTTCCTCATAGATGGTTTTGACCGCTTCCAAGCATTCACGCATAGCACAATTTTCATCGGCAATTTGTCCATTAGGTAAAACTTCCCCTGGGCTTATGGCATTCCGCCAGCGGATCTCCCATGCAGATATCCCCACCTTCTCGGCTAAAAGATTGATATTATTTTCAATGGCAAAACAGCTTTGTGTAACACCAAAACCACGATAAGCTCCACCTACTACGTTATTTGTATACACTGACATCCCCAGAATATCAATGTTTTGATAATTATACGGACCGCCGGCATGAGTACAGGCTCTTTGCAGTACCGGTCCTCCTAAGGATGCATACGCACCAGTATCTGCTATAATAAAGGCCCGCATCGCCGTAAATTTTCCGTTTTCATCACAAGCCAACGTAAATTCCATGTCCATTGCATGACGCTTTGGATGGTAGTCCAAGCTTTCCTGTCGGGAAAATTTCACCTTTACCGGTTTTTTCGTATACCAAGCCATCAATGCAGCATGATGTTGTACGCTCATGTCTTCCTTACCGCCAAAGCCACCGCCCACCAGCATGGAATGACAGTGCACCTTTTCCGGCAATATGCAAAGCATATTGGCTATTTCCCTTTGCTCGTCATAAACCGATTGTCCTCCAGTATACAACAAAAGCCCATCATCACCTTCTGGTATGGCAATAGCACATTCTGGTTCCATAAACGCATGATCATTAAACGGCGTATGATATTTATACGTCACTACATATTTTGATTCCTTAAGTGCCTTTTTTACATCGCCTCGTTGTAAAAGCTCTTTGCTCATGATATTTCCAGTCGAATGAAGCAACGGTGCATCCGGCCTTAATGCATCCTGTGGTGAAGTCACTGGCTGCAATATTGTATAATCAACATGAATAAGCCCCAGAATCTCATCCAGCTCCTCTTTTGAAGTCGCAGCGACCAATGCCAGCGCGTCACCAATATATCTCGTTGTGTCACCCTCAGCAATCATGACATCCCAGTCCTGTACCAAATGCCCAATTTTATTATGAGGTACATCCTTCGCTGTAAGAATTTTGACACAAGCTTTATGTTGTAATGCCTGCGAAATATCAATCTTGTTTACAATGGCCCGCGGATACAACGAACGAAGTGCCTTCGCATATAGCATCTCGGGTAAAACCACATCATCCGTAAACTTTCCTTCTCCCAAAACTTTTTGCCGTGCATCGACTCGCTGAAAATTTGAATTTAAAAATGCTTCTGTTTGATCTCCTGGTACTGGTTTTTTTTCACGAAAAAACTCAGCAGCCATAAGAATTGCTTTTTCAATTTTTATATAGCCAGTACATCGGCACAAATTGCCATGAATCGCTTTCTTGATCTCTGTTGTCGTCGGGGATAGATTGTGGTCAAGTAAACTTTTCGCCGATATCACCATGCCTGGTATACAAAAACCACATTGCACGGCTCCACATTGTGCAAAACAATAGGCATATACATCTTTTTCACGCTGCATCAAGCCTTCTACGGTTATGATTTCAGCATGATTTAATTGAGAAAGCTTTAACACGCAGGATTTTGTTTTTTTGCCATTGAGCAAAACGGTACATGTACCACATATTCCTGTACCACAGCCATTTTTCACTGAAGTGATTCGCAGGTCATCCCTCAAAAAATCAATAAGTTTTTTATCTGTCTGGCAGGTTACCTCATTGCCATTAATTTTAAAAAAAAACATTACAATCCCCTTTACACTCTCATTTTATACAAATTTCGTATACATGCCGCAGCAAATTCATAGTTACCTGCTTACGATACTCGGCCGTTGATCTCATATCGTCAATAGGCTGTATTGCTTTATCATATTCTCTATATACAGCCGACAACAGTTTTGTGTTGGGTTTATTATCGGCATGCAGCAACCATTGCTCGGCTTCTGGCAACCGAACAACTGTCGGGCCAACTGCGCCAATGGCAACTGCGACTGACAAGAGGTGCTTTCCTTCCTTTGCAGCTGTCATGGCTAACGAAACCTTCGATATTGCTGCTGCTTTTCGCATTGCCACTTTCTTGTAGAAATAAAGATTGCTGGTTTTACATGGTATTTTTATCTTTACCAGAAGTTCCTGCTTACGAATTGCTGTTTTTCCGGGACCAAGAACAAACTGCGCGATTGGCATTTCACGTGTCTGCCGGACTGACTGCAAACAAACCACAGCATCGAGGGCATACAACGGCGGCAAAGTATCGCCTGCCGGGGATGCATTGCATATATTTCCCGCCATCGTTCCCACATTGCGAATTGCAGGCGATGCCATTTCCTGCAACGCCAATTGTAAAATAGGGGGCGTATACTGCCAATTTAAAAGCTGCGACAAAGTAACATTGGCACCAACTATTAAATTCTGTTCATCTTTTTCTAAAATATTCAACGCGGCAATATTTTTAGTAAATAGCAAATTCCGTTTAAAATGTGGTAAAATACCCGCTGGCGAATGATAGCGAACCATTAGATCCGTACCGCCGCTCAGTGGGCAAAGCTCCTTCCGGGTACATAGCTCCAATGCTTCCAATAAGCTTGTAGGGAAAAAAGATTCTACCATAAGCCATTTCCTCCGGCAGCCGCTCTTTTTATTGCCGCTACAATCATATGATAGCCTGTGCAACGGCATAAATTCCCTGATATAGCCAGACGTATCTGATTATCATCTGGTTGCGGTATCTTATTCAGTAATGCTTCGGCTGCCAGAATCATGCCCGGTGTACAAAACCCACACTGTACTGCTCCCTCTTCAGCAAAGGCATCTGCCAATTTTTTATAACGCAATTGTCCGCTAAAGCCTTCAATCGTAAGAACGTCATCTCCCCTAACATTGCCTACGGGAATAATACAACTGTTGACCAACTCATGATTAACCAGCACTGCACAGGCACCGCATTCACCCTCGCCGCAGCCCTCTTTCGGTCCAATAAGCCTGATATCTTCACGCAGGACATCCAGCAATCTCTTCGTAGGTTCCGTATTTACCTTTATACTTGCTCCGTTCAGATTAAATTTTATCTCGCTCATGATCCGTCTCCTTCATAATATCCTCGGGAGTCACAGGTAATTTGGTGATGTGAATATTCATAGCCTGTGACACAGCAGAAGCATAAGCCGGTGCTGCCCCCAACAAGGTGAGTTCACCAGCTCCCTTCGCACCGAAAGGACCATCTTCATAATGCGTCTTCACCAGTTGGTTTTCTATGGGGGCAAAATCCATGGCCGTTGGTATTGTGTAATTCGTCAAATTGTTTTGTCGCGATTTTCCCTTAGCATCGTTCGTCATGACCTCCATCGCAGCATAGCCCAACCCTTGAATTACACCACCCTGTATCTGACCCTCAATGATGCGTTCATCAATTGCCTGTCCCACATCAAATACCGTCCATATTCCTAGGACATCCGTCATATACGTCAGTGGATCAACAGCTATCTCTACTATATTTACCCCCCATGAATAAGCCGGATAGGCATCCCCCTGAGAGCTTTTGCCATCCCATTTTATCCGCTCAGGTGGTTCATAATCTTGCATAATTTCTATATCACAGTCATCATACCAATTTCCCCTTAATTTTTCTGCCGCCTTTTGTAACATTCTTCCCACGATCATGATCGAACGCGATGCTACAGTAGGTCCGGAATCTGGCACCCGATCCGTATCGGGGTATGGAAAATCTACATCTTCCAGGGGAATTCCTAATGCTTTTGCTACAATTTTCCGAAAAGTAGTCTGCAACCCCTGCCCCATATCAACATTCGATGCAAGGATTTCCACGCGCGATGAATCTTTTTTCTTGCACAGCTTGATTTTCGCTTTTATTATATCCCGCTCACCACTGCCAGTAAAGCCACACCCATGCAAAAAAAGAGCAATACCAATTCCCTTATGCAGTTCTGGATGTGCACGGTAAAAAGCTCGTTTTGTCTGATATTGAGAAATTCCCTGCGCTTTTTTTATCATTTCCGGCAACTTTATCTCATCGTAAAACAAACCATTGGTAGCGGTTCTGTCTCTTTGTTTGGCCATATACTTTTGCTTATACGCAAGTTCATCTACTGCAAAGGCTTTTGCCAGACTTGCCATATGCATTTCTATGGCAAATATGACCTGAGGGGCACCAAAACCACGAAAAGCCCCATTGGGAACCGTATTAGTTGCTACGACAGCACCGCTTACTTTTAAATTTTCAATAGCATAAACACCGCAAATATTATAAATGCTTCGTTGCAAAACGACTTCCGATATACCAGCATAAGCACCACCATTAAGCTTGATGTCCGCCTTCATCCCCAAAATATTTCCTTTATCATCTAAAGCCGTTTCCAAGATGATTTCTGCGGGATGTCGCCTTGGCGTATACGCCGTGTCCTCCTCACGCTCATAAAGAACAGCTACCGGCTTCTGAGTCTTGAGTGCAGCAAAAACAGCATGCCCAGCCAGTAAAGAAGGATAATCCTCTTTGCCGCCAAAACCGCCTCCAGTCGTCATCTGTACCACACGCACCTTTGCCCCATTGCTCCCCAGTGCCTGTACCAAAGCATTCTTTACATAATATGGACACTGTAAAGAGCCATACACCGAAATTTTCCCGTCGCCCTCAGGTACAGCAATCATTCCCTGGTTTTCCAGATACGCCTGTTTTTGATAACCAGTTGAGTATCTTTCTTTAATAATCGTATTGGCATCGGCAAATGCTTTTTTGACATTTCCTTTTTCATAGGTATATGCAGCAAATTTGTTATCTCTGCCGAATATTGGCGTAAATCCGCTGCTTAGTGTATCTTTTATGGTAAGGATTGCCGGCACCTCTTCATATCTTATTCGTATAGCTTCGGCCAATTCCTGCAGTCTGGCACGATTGGGTCCGACTAAAAGCAATATAGCTTCACCAACATAATTCACCTTGTCTTTTGCCAAAAATGGCCAGTCATCCAGTAAAAATTTTATACTGTTTTCACCCGGAATATCATCGGCTGTCACCACAAAATACCCTTCCGGCAAAGTCGGAATAGCAAGGTTCTTTATATTGCCGCGTGGACAGGACGACCTGACGGTTTTGGCATAAAGCATTCCATCAAGATGAATATCCGCTGTATATTTCGCCCGTCCAGAAGTTTTTATATCATTGTCAACTTTTCTAACGGGTTCTCCAATACCAAGGTCAACCATTCTCATCATCCTTTTTACATCTTAAAACACTATGTTTTACAGCTTGTATTAGGTTTTGGCAATCAGCTGAATCTGCTGGTTCTACTTCCTTGCATACCCGTATCTTTATCTCGTCCTGGTTTTTTATAATCCCGTTGCTTTCACTTGCATTATATTCTGCGAGTGATGAAAAAACCGTAAATTTATTGCGATATGGCTTACCAATATAAGGACAATAATTAGCACAATTGCCACACTCATTGCAATAAGCGTCGATATGAACAATCTGAAATTTATCACCTGTATACAGCGCAATATTTGCCCTGTTTGGGCAAACAGCTATGCATAAACTACAATTTTTACAGTTTAGCATGGGCAGCTTATCCTTCTTTTTGGGCAGGTTGCTTTTCTTTTTAGTATAATAACTGTCCTGCAAGGATAACTGCATAAATCTATCGATTTTGCCAAACTCTGGCCGGACCGGAAACTTTCCAATCCCAGCAATGATATCAGCATATTCCGCCAGATAGCGATAGCCACGGCTTTTCAACAAAACAGTTGCCATAGTAAGAGGATGTATCCCTGTCTTTAACATAGCAGCGATGTTGTGCCCATCAAGTCCACCAGAAAAAGACATCGGCAATGTATCACCAAATTCATTCGCTAATTTCCGGGCAACCGATAAAGCTAATAAAAACAATGGCTTTCCTGAAAGGTACATCTGCTTATCCTGGAAATGTCCATCGGCCTCCACTGGCAAGGTATTCGTAAGCTTTACGCCAAAAAACACATGAAGAGCTTCTGCCTTTTTCAGAAGCCGTTCCAACATCGCTACTGCTTCACCAAGCTGCAAATCATGAGTGAACTGCGTCTCCACTAATCGGATGTAGCCATAACCTTTATCCGCCAATATTTTCTGTGTTTCAGCCAGCCCGTTCAGCGTGGGATTCAGTTTTATATAGACAGGCACTTTCTTTGCTGTCATTAAATATTCAGCTATTTTTTCAATTTCATCAGCTGGACAGCCATGCATCGTTGAAACCGTTATGGAATCAGCTATACTTTTATTCATAATTTTTAGATCACTAACAGAAAATCTACTGTATCGGGTCAAATTATGTTCAAGATATTGGTAACATTTTCTATAGATTAAAGTTGGTGCAGCATTTTTCATTTGGTCAATAAAAGTGTTTACTTTATGACTTTTTATCCCCTGCAGATCGTAACCAACACTCATATTGAAGCTAAAACCATCAGATTTTCCCAAACCAAATTCCACGGCCATAAATCTTAGAAGAAAATAGGCCTTCACATATTCATCAAGAGCTTGTTCTATCGTAATCTCCGTAGACCATTCAATATTATAGCCTTCGTCAGGGACATTTATACAGGGCTTATTGATATGCAACGACTCTCCGTCAATTACCTGCACTGTTTTAAGCTCAAAAAAGCGCGCGCCTCCGGCATACCCAGCCGCTATATTTTGTGCCAGCTGCGTATGAGGCCCCGCCGCTGGTCCGAACGGCATTTCGATCTCCATGAATCCGTTTTTATATGATACCTTTTTATCAATTATTTTTATCGGTACATCGTATATTGTTTTCTTCGTATTATATTCCGCTATAATATTTTCCAATAAAACAGGAAAATCTACCGGTATCATTTTATCACTCATATTTATGTTCAACGGAGCTTTTGCCAAAGCTCTACGGCTCCTTGTCTGCAATTTTCAATAATTTCCTCTTCATCCAGATTTACCAGTTTTCTGTCATGCATTATGATGCTTCCCTGCGACATTGTGAAGGAAACATCCCTGCCACACACACCAAACAGCAAATGTCCATTCACATTATCCGGTGTCAACGGCGTCGGAGGTCTGTAATCGGCGATGATAATATCAGCTGCACAGCCTTTTTTTATCATTCCCACAGGGATAGGAAAATAACGCCGCGCAATCTGCCGGTTATTGCTGAACATAGCTTTAGACAGTTCAACAAATCCAACCGTAGCATCGCACAGACTATGCTTATGCAGCAAATTTGCCACTTGATAAGATGCCAGCATATCATGCGTATAGCCATCTGTTCCCAATCCAACCAGAATTCCCTTTTGCATCATTTTTATGACATCCGGACAACCTGCCGCATTATTCATATTGGATTGTGGATTATGGATAACCGCTGTGTTGCTTTGTTGCAAAAGCTCCATTTCATTTTCGTTTATATGAATGCAATGTGCAGCTATCGTCTTGGAACCCAAAATACCAAATCGGCTAAACCGCTCCACAATTCGCATCTTGTATTGACTGATACAATCCTGCTGGTCGGCTGCTTCCTCGGCAATATGCACATGATATCCGGCATCATCACCGTGTGCTGCACAATACTGGAGTGTTTTATCCGATAAGGTGAAAGAGGCGTGTAGTCCCATCATACCTGATAAAAGATCTGATTTTTTTGCCTCCTTTATGAACCGTTCATTCTCTAAAACAGCCTCCCGCATCTTATTCCTACCAGCACGATCCGACACCTCAAAGCAAAGGCAGGATTTGACCGAAAATCTTTTTGCCGCCTGAGCAATTGCTGCTAGGCTGTCGGTGATTTCTCCATAACTGGCATGATGATCAATTACGGTAGTCACACCATTTTTTACAAGTTCCACATAGGCCATCATAGCGCTTCTATAAGTAAGCTCATTGTTAAGTGAAGCATCCATCTTCCACCATATTTTTTCCAAAATGGTCATTATATCCGCTTTTGGAGGGAGATTTACAATCAGACCGCGCGCCATCATACTATACATATGTTCGTGTGCATCAATAAATCCAGGTAAGATTAAACCTCCTTTAGCATCAATAAAGGAGGCATTAGCATACATTTTACGCATTTCGTTGAAATTTCCACAAGCAACGATCTTATTTCCAGAGGTTACAACAGCGCCATTAAAGAGTATAGTATGATCGTCATCATATGTTATTACCATACCGTTTCCTATAATAAACATTTTTCTCACCTGTTTTCGCTATTTATTAGTAACCCTTCAGCGATCTTGTCCGGGGCAGTACCAAGTAACGCTTCTTTGTCACCACCTTTATTTAAAATCGCATTAAGGATAATGGCTGTAAGACTTCCTATGGTAATGCCACTGTCAAAAATAACCTGTAGCGTTCCGGTAAGATGTGCATAAAAACTGGGCACAGCCATTGGAATGAGCCCCATAGCAAGGCTGACCCCTACTATTAATATATTATAGCTGTCATTGAAATTAACTTTGCTGAGTGTTTTTATGCCATTAGCCGCAACCATGCCAAACATTACCACTCCGGCACCACCAAGCACAGGTGCCGGTATGGACGCAATCAATGCCGCTAATTTTGGAAAAAGTCCTAAACTAACCATGATAACGCCCGAGGCCGCAACAACAAAACGACTTTTTACATTGGTCAGACTGATCAGGCCTATATTTTGCGCAAATGCCGTATAAGGAAACGAGTTAAATATACCACCCAAAAAAGTAGAAAACCCATCTGCCCTTAATCCTCGTGACAGTGTTTTTTTATCGATCTCTTTGTCTACAATCTCACCAACTGCGATAAGATCACCTGTCGTTTCTGTCATGACAACCAGCATTACCAAAATCATAGATGCAACAGCCGAAACATTAAAGGTCGGAACTCCAAAAGCAAATGGTGTGCTAATACCTATCCATCCAGCATCAGTGACGGCAGAAAAATCCACCCGTCCCATAAATGCCGCAATAATTGTTCCAGCGATCAATCCCAGTAATACAGAAATATTACGCCAAAACCCAGTAAAACAACGATAAAAAACAATAACGATTGCTAACACCAGCAAGGCTAAAAGCAGTGATGAAATATCGCCAAAGTCCTTCGCTGCTGGATTTCCGCCCCCCGCCCATCTCACTGCTACTGGTAAAAGCGACAGGCCGATAATCGTAATAACAGACCCTGTCACCAAAGGAGGAAAAAAACGAATCAAATTACTGAAATACGGTGCAATGAAAAACACAACCAGTCCGGCTACCATTACGGCTCCATAGATATCCGTCAAGCCGCCGTTTTTGCCAATCATAATCATGGGTGTTACCGCGGCAAATGTAACGCCTTGAATAACAGGCAATTTACTGCCAATCTTACATGGTCCCAGCGTTTGAATAAGTGTCGCTATCCCACAGGTAAACAGATCCGCATTGATCAGATAAATCAGCTGTTTTGTGTCAAGTCCCAGTGCATTAGCCAAAATAAGTGGCACTGCTACAGCCCCGGCATACATCGCCAGCACATGTTGTAGTCCGTACAAAAACGTTTGCCCCAACGGCAATTTTTGATCGACCAAATGTAAATCTTTACTCATGATAAGTCCCTCCAATAATTTGTAATTTAAAATAGTAACATATAAAAAAAGGAGTCTGCAAACAACTCTCCCCAAGTTGCTTACAGGCTCCTTTGCCGTTATTGTTTTATTATGAGATTATATTAGCTCATTTTAAGACAGTTGTCAACCGATTTATAAATTTTCTCTAAAAATCAACTTTTCGGATTAGCCACCAATTTCCGCCATAGATTTATACTTTACATTGAAGAAATTTTTTCTGCATTTTATGCTGTACCGTTTTTTCATAAATAATGTTTTTTTACCCTCATCAAACAAGCATTTGGCGAATGGTGCTCATGCTGTTCATGTAGCCTGCTCTTAGTAAAATTAACAGCACTTTCCAAAATTCTTGATAAGGCATACATTGATTTTCCTCATATTATCTAACATATAAAACATCCTTTAAAAATCAATTTATGTCTATTGATTCCCTGCCTATCAATAATTCTGCAACCAGTTGATCCCCTGAATCTATTTTTTTACCAGCGGGTAAATAAACAAAGGCATTACATTCTTGCAGGAAGTGTGCCCTCGTTATTGCCTTAGGATTCAACATTTTTGCATAACAGATATTCCTTTTACTATAAATATGTACCTGTATGCAATAATCAAATTCGTCAACTGCCTTAAACGAAAATTCGGCTTCTACCGTTATAGTGACAGGCATTGGATCTAACTGATGGTAATAGATATTGAGCAAGGTCTTTAGATAGAATCGCGCTGCAAGTTCAGTTCCATTAGGCGGTCCGGCCATACCTAAAACCGGTTTTCCTTGAAAAAAAGCAAAACTTGAATGTTTTCCTGGTCGGCAGCCTAATTCATAAACCAGTACATTACCCTCATTTTCCAAAATATCCAAAGTGAAGTCCTTTGTCCCTTTTGATGAACCCGCATTGATTAAGATTATATCAGCCTGCATCGCCGCTTGCCGCAACGCATCTTTTAATGCTTCCTTATTATCGCGTATGATAGGAAAAATCACAGTTTCAGCCTGATATTGCTGTAAAAATCCATAAATCATCATACTGTTTGACTCTATATTTTTACCAGACTGTAATTTAGGTGTCTGCCAGGGTACCAATTCATCCCCCGTGGGAATAAATATGACTTTAGGTTTCTTCAGCACAGAAATTTTATTTATGCCTCCCGCCGCCAACAATCCCATAAGGACTGGCGTTATCCGCTGGTATTGACGCAGAATCAATTCTTCCTTTTGCAGGATACTGCCTGGTTGATCTACCAACTGCCCGACCTGTGGCAGCGTTTTAATACATAAACGTCCCTCGATGAACTCAATATCTTCGATCAAAATCAGGGTATCATATGGAGCCGTAATGCTACAGCCCGTATTGACAAATACGTACTCGCGTCCCTTCTTCCAAGTATTGGTATCTGGTAGCCCGTGCATGAAATCTTTACCTCTTACACCTATTCCGTCCATTCTTCCTACGGGTCCATTGGGTAAGACTCGTCTCGTTTTTACATCGATTGTCGCAATTCTGTTTAGTGCATCTGACAAAGCAATTTTTTCTGTTTGCAGGGAAAATTTTACAGTTTTTCTCAATAATTTCCGCATAGCTTGCCTTGACGGCATCGGCCATTTTTCTATATATTTACGATATCCCATCTTTTTCCTTCTATAAATCAGAGCTCTATTATCGCCATTTGCTATTTATGCAATACCATTCCATAGCGTTTTTGCCCTACAATATAGTTTCCCTTTTCTATCATTTTATGACCATTAACAAATACATATTTTATCCCTTCCGGATATTGTATTGGATCCGTAAAGGTTCCTTTATCTATAATACTCTTTTCATCGAATATTACAATATCAGCAAAAAAGCCTTCTTTTAGTTCGCCTCTGTCTTTTATCCCTATAGTTATCGCTGGTTTTTTCGTCATTTTGTAGATAGCCTGTTCCAGTGATATGACTTTTTCTTCCCGTACATATTTTCCCAACACCCGTGGAAATGCACCAAACGCCCTTGGATGCGGCCTACCGGCCAATAAACCATCTGTGCATACATTCATTTCCGGCCTTTGCATAAACAACTTGACATGGTCTTCTGTTCCATAAAAGTCAACCATGCCTACTGCATTTTCTTCTTCATATAATAAATCAAACACAGCATCATATAGGGATTTATTGCGTAATTGAGCCAGTTCCGATAAAGATAGACCGATGGTATCCTTGTTTTTCTCTGTTTTTATGCTTGTTATATAAATATTATCCATTCCGGCAAAATCAATAAAATTGTCCCACCCAGCTATGCCATGTTCTATATCTTTAATTATTTTTTGCCGGACAGCCTTATCGCTAAGGCGCTGCAAAACCTGATCCGTTCCACCGTCATGTACCCAGGGCGGTAATATAACACCCAGCATAGTACTGCCAGCCACATACGGATATTGATCAAAAGAGACCCTTATCCCTTCTGCTTGTGCCTCGTCCAAGAGTCTTATCATCGCATCGATATATTGCCAGTTCTTTTTGCCACAAACCTTAAAATGTGAATAATGTATTTTAACCCCAGACTCTCGTCCGATACGGATGACTTCCTGCATCGATGCAATGATTGTATCCGCTTCACTGCGCTGATGAATAACAAATACACCATCATATTCAGCGACTACTTTACACAGTTCAATGATTTCATCGGTAAGCGAATAGGCACATGGCATGTAGATAAGTCCAGTCGACATCCCAAACGCACCAGCCTCAAGCTCACTACGCAAAACACTTTTCATTTTTTTCATTTCAGCATCACTAGGTGATTTATTGGCAAGTCCCATAGCTTTCATTCTCACATTGCCATGTGGCACCAAATAGCCTTCATTTATAGATGGACGGACTGCCTCTATCATGTCCAGGTAGTTCTGTATCGTCTGATAATGCCAATCTATCTTATCACTATCTCCGTCAAGCCCCGCCAAGTTTTTTCGCCAAGGCTTGATGTATTGTTCCGGCAACGGCGCCATGGATACTCCATCCTGCCCCAAAAATTCGGTTGTAATCCCCTGCATTATCTTGGGCAGCAACTGTGGCTTGATTAATACATTGAGATCACTATGGCTATGGGTGTCAATAAATCCTGGAGCAGCACAAAATCCACTCCCATCAATAACTTCGTCTGCCATCGCGGAAAAATTACCAATTTTTTTAATTCTGTCTTTTTCTATCAGAATGTTTCCCATAAATGACGCTTGAGCGCTGCCATCCAATATTTTTACATTTTTCAGCAATGTCGTCATTAAATTATGCCCCTTTCAATAAATCTTCCCGTTCCTAGTTTCGCCAAAAACTTTCCACCTTCATAGACAATCTCACCACACCTTATAACAGCATCCAACTTCCCTTGTAATGTCATATTTTCATAAAGGGTATAATCGACCGAACCATGCAGTTGATCTATCGTAATCCGACTTTCTTGCTGTGCATCAATTATCATAAGATCAGCATCACTACCGGGAAGTATTTTCCCTTTACGCGGACAAAGTCCATAAATACGGGCAGGTTCAGTACACAATAGCCTGACAAAGGTATTAAGTGTAATCCTTTTTTTCATAACGCCTTCTGAAAACATTGCCATAACCCGTTCCTCAATACCAGGAACACCATTCGGACATTTAGTAAAGTCTTCTTTGCCCAGCTGTTTATCTGTTGCCAGATAAAATGGGCAATGATCGGTCGCTACAACATCTATATTTCCATCTGAAATCCCTTTCCATAAAGAGTTGCAGTCTTGTCTGCTACGCAAAGGCGGTGACATAATATACTTGAGTCCATCCACGCTTTTATAGCATGTTTCATCAAAAAGTAAATATTGTGGGCATGTTTCAACATAAATATTTTTTTGTCCTTGTCTGCGTGCCTCACGTATAACCTCCAACCCTTCCCTGCTTGAAAGGTGCACAATATATACAGCTGCATCTCCTGCCATATGTGCTAAACGCAATACACGAGCAATTGCGCCAGCTTCACATTCGTTCGGTCGGCTCAAAGCATGATAATATGGCAAAATTCTATGTTCAACTATATATTTATGTTGGAAGCACCTTATAATGGAATCATTTTCACAGTGCACCGCAATGATGGCATTAAGCTTCTTGGCCATTTTCATAACGCACAAGATATCAGCATCCGACAAAGCAAAATCATAGGTCAAATAAATCTTAAAACTGGTAATACCTTCTGCCATTAGCTGCTCCATTTCGGCTAAGATTGAACGATCGACATGCTGGATAACACCGTGCAGTCCACAGTTGATGACGGCTTTTCCCTTAATGGCGTTTTTGTATTGATCAATCTGATAATGCAATGAACAATTCGCCGGCCCAAAAGCCATGTGCTCAATAATCGTAGTTGTCCCACCGCAAACAGCAGCTCGTGTGCCCGTAAAAAAATTGTCGCTGGTATGACAGCTGCCCGCCTGCAGATTTATATGTGTATGTACATCCACTGCCCCAGGCATCACATATTTGCCATTTGCATTTACTACTTCAGCTTTTTCCTTAGAAAAACCACTGCCAATAGAGATAATTTTCCCATTCGATATTAAGATATCCGCCTTATAAATATCACGATCTGTAACAATTACGCCATTTTCAATAATAAGCTCCATAAAATTACCAGCCTTAACTAATTTATCTAACTGTCATCAGATAATCGTTTTTTATTCCACGAGCATCTAGTTCAGCTCTAAGCAACTTCATTCACTAAGAAGTGCTTTCATTATTACTGTATAGCATTCTACTGCCTTGGACAGTTGTTCTATTTCTATATATTCATTAACCGTATGTGCAATATTTTCTTTGGACGGACCCATCCCAACGGTTTTAATTTTAGCCTCTCCCGCATAATGACTGCCATTGGTACAAAAATTATACTGTGTGATTTTCGGTGAAAATCCTGCATAATTAAGTTCTTGTATAATTTTCTTCACAAAAGCATCGCTTTTTTCATACAACCATCCTGGGAAAAAACGCTCTCCCTCTATGATATTATCTGTGTAGCAATTTTCCTGTCCTACAGCATAAGAGACTTTATATTTAGCCGTTTTATCCGTTTCCATTATATCATCCAATACCTGTTGTATTGGTGCCAATACAGATTCTTTCGTCTCATCTGTCAGCAATCGTCGGTCATAGGTTGCCCGACAATACGCTGGGACAACGGATGCACCTGGATATGGTAAGGATTTTATATCGGTTAGTTCCAAAATCCCGTCCCCCAAAATCTCATGATGCGTAGATTTTATTTTACTTATAGCTTCTATTGCCCGACAAATTTTATATACGGCATTTATGCCTTTTTCCGGATTGGCCGAATGACATGACTTACCAAAAGATTCTAAAACAATTTCGGCACGGCCGCGCTGACCTATTTTTAAATTGAGATTAGACGCTTCTCCAATAATCACATAATCTGGTTTTATATTTTTACTTATTTCTCTGGCCGCTACGCCTTCAAAACATTCTTCATGCACAACTCCTGCCAGGTATATATCTCCAGCAAAGTTTTTTTTCAAATCCTTGGCAAAAAAACCAATTGCTGCGGCCATAGCAGCCACTGCGCCCTTCATATCTGAGGCTCCGCGCCCATAAATTCTGCCAGCATGGATTTCTGCCGCAAATGGAGGATACTTCCATTCTTTTTCATCCTGTACCGGCACTGTATCTATATGCCCATCAAACAATATGCTCGGCCCTTTTTGGTTTCCTTTTATATGTCCGATAATATTACCATATCGATCGATCTTTATGTCATCAAAGCAGCTTTGCTGCATATATTGCTGCAAAAGCCTGGCTACGCCCTTTTCATCTCCTGAATAGCTCTTGTTTTGGATCAAACTGCGGCATAAGGCAACAACTTCATCAACACGTTTTTTTTCCAACATAGACATTTCACCTCTCCTCATTGATTGCATTGCATCACTTTTTATCGCTGGATTCTTTTCCATCCCAGGTAATTGCCCGATAGTTTTCTTCATCCGTGGCGCCTTCCGTACTGAAGCATAAAATCACTGAATCTTTGGTAAGTCCGATCTGCCGTTGAAAATCTTCATAACGAGGATTAGATAATATTTCTATGACTGCACCACTTGATGTTGCACCGCTTTCCCCGGAAATAATCCGTGTATCTCCTGGAACTGGCGCTCCTAGGATACGCATACCTTTCGCTGAAATATAATCCGGACATGATATAGAAAAATCTGCATAGCTTTCCAATACCCTCCAGCCAATATCGCAGGGTTCACCACAGGCAAGTCCTGCCATCATAGTGTTCATATCACCGCTTACAAAATGCAATTTTCCATCAGCAGCTTTTGCCGTTCGGAAAATGCAATTGGCAGCATCTGGTTCTACAATCGTGACAATTGGCTTATCCGACCCTTTGCAGGCATTGGCAAAAAATCCGGTAACAGCTCCCGCTAAAGCTCCAACACCTGCCTGAATAAATATATGCGTCGGGTTTTCCGGTAACTGCGTATATGCTTCCAATGCCATTGTTCCATACCCCTGTATAATCCATTTTGGTATGTCCTGATATCCTTCCCAAGAAGTGTCCTGTACCATCACCCAACCATTTTTATCCGCTTCATCATGTGCCATACGGACTGTATCATCATAATTTAAATTGGTTATCGTCACTTCAGCATTTTCTGCTTTTATACTTTCAAATCTTTCTTGGCTACTGCCTTTAGGCATGTAAACAACAGCCTTTTGTTTTAATTGTTTGGCAGTCCAGGCTACTCCACGTCCATGATTACCATCGGTTGCCGTAGCAAAGGTAATATCGCCCAATTCATTCCGTATACCACGAGATATCATCCTCTCATAAGGAAGTTCAGCAATATCCATGCCAAGTCGCTCTGCAATATAGCTGCCTATTGCAAAGCTTCCCCCAAGCACTTTAAACGCATTAAGACCGAATCTGTACGATTCATCTTTAACGAAAAAATTTTTAATTCCAAGTTTCCCGGCAAGATTATGCAAATCTAATAATGGCGTTTGTCTATAAATAGGAAATGATTGATGAAACTGCAATACTTTTTTTGCATGTTCCATATTGAGAAAATCAATATAATTGGTGTTCTTTTTTTCTTTTGCAAATGCTGTAAACTGCATTGATAAAATAGCCTCCCTATTAAACAAAAACGCCTAGGAATTTTATTTTCCAAGGCGTCTTTGCCATAAATAAATATTTATTTATCTTGTTATGAGATATAATATATCTCATTTTGACACAAATGTCAAGATATACTTGGCCTTCACAAAGCATTTACTGCTTTCTGGCTCTCTTCAATGCAGTGGGTCAAATGAATCCAATGGTTTCCTAATGCTATTTATCCATGAGATTGTATCCCTGCATTTTTCGATACAATGTTGCCCTGCTTATCCCTAACATTTTAGCAGCCTTATCCGCTTTGCGTACTTTTCCTTTAACTTCTTCCAAAGCTCTCTTAATTGTGCGTCGTTCCAAATTTAAAAGATTGAGTTCATTTTTCTGCTCGCTGCTTTCATATTGCTCTTCCATTACTTCAGCCATATTGCTTACAATAAGCTCGGCCATTTTTTGAATGAATTGTACCATCCATTCTTTATTTTCCATAAAATGTGCCGTCTGTTTTTCATCAAAGCTCACTAGACCAATCACACCAACAGCTTTATCCTGTAAAATTATTGGTGCGGCCAACTCAGTATGCTCCAAACATTTTTGATAATTTGGACAAGGTTCACATAATATATGAAATCCCGGATGTTCTATCATTATGATTTTTCCTGTTTTGAGTACATGATGATACACAAACCCCGCATTCATTATTTCGCCGCAATTCTCACTGTATTTACCAGTACCAGCAATACGAATAAAATTATCATCGGCAACTTCTACTTCAAGCCCGATAACTTCTGCTATAGCCTGTGCTGTCTTTTGTACAACCGGCTGTATCTGTTGCAATAAACTTTCCCTAATCATTAATATCAACCTCAAACTCTATCATATTTGAAAAAAAGACTCTTATGATTTATAAAAAACCCGTAAGAATCATATATACTCAATTCATTATACACATAATGAAAAAAATAATGCAACAAAATTATGCAAAACGCAGCTATAAAACGATAAGCTACAAACCAGAATTGCCAAGGCAACAGTGAAAGGCGACAAAAACAGAATCAAAAGACGGCAATACTAACACATTCATTCTATGTCAAAGCCTATGCAGTAACAAAAGCAACATCGAATAAGGGCAAGAACACTTCTGGAATCGAGAAAAAGTTTTGGTCAACTTCTGCAGCCAAGATGAAAGCCACGTTAACAGTCACGGATAAACACTATAAAGCAAAACCGCTTAGACGAGTTTTCATCGAAAAGAAAGGGGAAAACAAAAAACGGCCACTCGGAATTCCTACCATATAGGAGAACCATGCACACCCTATATGCACTAGCGCTTGAACCAATAGCTGAATGACAACGAATAAAATTATAGGTAGCAGTATTATGATTACATCGAAAACCTATTTTCACGTATTAGAGAAACACACGGCAAAACCATCAAGATCCTCGACGAGATTCTATAATTGCCGTCCGTTTTTATTACCGACGGCAAAGCACGCGGCAAAATGCCAGTACACCCAGCAGTTACAAGGCTTATCCTTTTCGTATAAATCATCGGAAGTAATGTGTTTAAACTATTATCTTGTTTAATGCTATTAACCGTTAACCCTTATTATAACTAAGTTTATCTAGGAAGTGCTATAAATAAACGTAAATCTTTTTTAATCTTATTAACTGTTCTTTTTCCGCTCTATCGCGGAAAAAATCGCGGAAAGGAATC
>WSSedB1CaDRAFT_10000341_pt1 | contig 21195 bp, 13 predicted proteins | sample WetSurSB1Cattail_FD_9460 | JGI IMG/M metagenome (IMG submission 9460)
ACGGCTATTATTCGAGCGGCGAGAAGGGCCTCAGTAAGCTGCGGCGCAGGCGCCAGATGGAGATAGGCGTACAGGATCTGCCCCTCATGGAACAGGGAGAATTCGCCAGGTTGAGGTTCTTTGACCTTCATGATCATGTCCGAATGATCATAAACCTCAACGGGGCTATCCACTATCATAGCTCCCGCTTCCATGTATTCTCCGTCGGTTATCCTGCAGCCTTCGCCTGCGCCCTTTTCTATAACTATCGAATGGCCGTGTTCCCTGAGAGTCCTTACTCCTGATGGAACTATTCCAACTCTGTACTCGTCTTCCTTGATTTCCTTAGGGATTCCGATGATCATTTTTCAAGCTCCATAAGGGTTATACCGTCATTTCCTTCTCGTGTCGCCTGAAAGAAGGCTCATTCCCGTCTTCATGCAGCGGAAACATCCTTTACGGTCATGGATATTGGCCTCGGCCAATCTTATCGTTTCAAGCGCAACACGCGCCGAAGATCCGTCAGTCCTATGCGGATCCCACGGTAGATATGAGTTTCTGATTCTTGAATACTTTCTTGAGTACGGCTCTCAACACTAGAATTGTAACAAACAGCGCCAGTTGATTCCAGGTTTGCAATTCCATCGTTTTGAGAAAAGCCCCCACCAGTTTTATATTCATTCCCAAAAGAGCCCCGTTAGCTACCAGTATTCGCGCCCTGTTCCGGTTTCTTCGGGTCAGGAAAACAGCAAAGCCGGCGCAGCAATAACCAAAAGTTATAAGTGAACTTAATATATCAATCGATAGTATGAAACTGTTGAATCCATACATCCTATGCAGCGCTCGCCTTCGCCCTTTCTTCGGCTTTGTCGATTTCTTTCTGCAGGAAAAAGTTCAAGGCCGTCCTGATAATTATTATTGCGGCGAGTTGACCGATATCGTTCCATGAAGGGGCTACAGCGGTTCGCAAGACGTCCGCCGCCAATTCGAACTCCAGGGCCAGGGTGAGCCATTGCCCCAAATTTAATCGAATGTACTCCTTGTTGAACTGCATATCTTTTCTATGAATGACCAGCGCCAGGACCTTGGCTGTCGCCTCAACCGCTCCATAGGCTATTATAATTGCGGCGGCGCCTTCAACGAAGGCCGCAAGGTAGATGGAACAGTGTCGGAATATTTCCAGCACAAAATCACCTGTAAATCTTGAGAGACTGAACCCTGGGACTGTCGCTGTCCAAACAGCGATAAACATAAGCGTAACTATTCTTTAAATATACCTTTTGGCGCCATGCGCCCGCAAACTAATTCTTCGGGGCATCAGTTACAAATTACGTAAGCAAAAAATCCTCCAAATGATTATTCCGTCTGGCGCCTTTCGCTTACTCATACCCCCGAGGCCCTTCGATGGTTTGAAATGGCGAAAAAAAGCAAATACAACTCAAAAGATTAATTGACACATAATCCCAGTTACATGAAAGCAGGGAATCCAAATGTGATTTCTGATATACATAAAAATAGAGACGCAGGAATGCGAATCAAAATTATAGTTGAACTAAGTGGCGCCAAAATGCGATTACTTTCTTAAACCTGAAAGTTACGCGGTTTGTCTGTTCGAGGGGAAGCGATGAAAAAACGTGATCGGCTTGCCAGCAATCCTGGCGACAAAGTAACATCCAGGAAACCCGTGGACAACCTATTGTTGTTTCCAGTTTCAACTGAGCCTTCAGAACTCGAGCCTTCGGTTAGAATAAAATTGACCGTATCAGGGAAAAGCGCTGCTAAAAAGAAAATCGAGGGTTACCTCAAAAAATATTTGGAATCTCTTGACGCAGTAACGGTTACAGATTACGAAGCTCATTACTGGATTGGCGTAATTGGTATAGTTGACAACCGCGTCGGCTATAACATTTCATATTTTATTGCGGGACTGTACCCATCGCTCAAGAAGGATTTATCTGAGGGGCTGGACGAGAGTGAAGCGGAAATGATATCAGATCTCCTAGATGGATTGTGTTCCGTCTTTGAACATCAAATCAAGATGGGACCTCCAGAAAAGCTTCAGAGTTGCTGCGAAGAAATTGTCAAGGACTTTGATGAAAACTTCGTGCAAGAGTTTATAATCGTGCAGAAGACGCTTCGGAACGAATCAGAGTTATGAATTTGTGTCTGGCCTTCAAGTGTTTTTCCACAAAAAAAATACATACTTCCATTTTCTCCCCCCACCGTTAGATTCTAATGGAATGGCAGCCGCTTACCGTTGTTCTCTCCAGCGTAATAATAACTAGGAACTGATTCAATGACACAACACACTTGGACAATTTGAATATAGTGGTATTCCAGTTTCCAGTTACTGATGAAATCTGTAGAGAAATTCAATTATTTTTGGGCCGATACCGCCACATGGTGTTTCCAAATAGAAGTGTATCCTGATCCCGTATCAGCGGGAAAGCGAATAGGCGAACACTGTGGCTGTTTTTTTCGACGAATCGCCCGCCGAGCGACGGAATGGCGTAGCAAGGCAGCTACAGAAGTGCGAGGCAGTTCAAAATTATTCGAGAACATGAGTGTGTGCCTCGCGATCTGACAAGTCGCACCGAGGATCAAGAATAAGCCTAGTTTTTCTCTGGAAATAACTTGCAAAAGGATCTCTAGGGGTTTTTTATTGTGCTATTCCCGCTACAAAGATCATTTTTGTGAATCCACGAAGGGGGAGTCACCTTGCATAACGAGTCGCAATGACGAGGAAATTAGATTATTGGTGTTATCACTAGCGAAAACAAGACCCAACAAAGAGGGGAGTGCGACAAATGCGGCGCAAGCACTGCGAAATAACGGATCCTCAAGAAATTGAACGGATTCTCAGTACAACGACGGTTGGCCGATTGGCCACTAATGGAGCAGATGGTTATCCCTACATTACTCCAGTGAATTTTGTATATCACCAAGGGTATATCTATTTTCATTGTGCGTCAAAGGGTGAGAAGCTGGATAACCTGATGCGAGATCCCAAGGTTTGCTTCGAAGTGGATATTCCGTTGGCATACCTCGACACTGGTTTTCATGCTGACAGACGGATCTGCCACTTGCACCAATATTATCATTCGGTCATTATTCGGGGAAAGGCAAGAATAGTCCCGGACGGCCCATCGAAGGTAATTGCCCTCAATGCGCTTGTGACCAAGCATGAGAGAGGTTCTGGTCACGAGTTGGTAAACGACGAAATGCCAGGTTACAAAGCTTGTAAAATGATCGAAATCGAGCCAACCTTTATCTCGGCAAAAAGTGACTTGGGACAAAACAAGTCCCACGAAGAACAATTAGCGGTTGCACAATATCTTAAGACTCGCAACCAGATCGGCGATTCGGAAACAGTTAAAGAAATGGGCTTCGATCCTGCCGACCTGTAAGGATGCGAAAGTAATGATGGACAGGCTCAAGCCCGGTCCATGGAGGTTCCCTAACTCTTTTTCCCAGAATCTCCCATAGATGCCCCACGACTCCGTCAAGGTCTTTTTTATACAGAGAGGATCATTTATAAGAGTCGTACACGTAAGCGACGCTGGGCCTCATAAGAATTTAAACATACAAAAAGATCAATGGCCATGTTACGTTCCTACCTATAGTGTAGTCTTGGTCAACAACTGCCTCAAAAGAGCTTGCCCTGGTTTGGAATAGAGAACAACTCCTAACGAATTGACTGCCGGTTTTCCTGAAAAGGCTGATTTTCTTAAACAGGAAAATCAATACAAAGATAGAAATGGTTGACGAACTCCGAAGAGATGAACTATCCCTGCTGCAGATCTCCTCTTGTCTCACAAAAGAGCAACAAAGATTTATACGACTCGGATGTTTAACGACTTCCCTTAGTCGAGCTTTCCTTGTTAGACTCAGAAGCGGTATTATTGGTATTGAGCGATCCTGATCACGGACGGACGCTTCGATCATGAATGCAGAGAAATAGTATGGACCAGTCCAGGTTTGAACAAAAATTCATAGGCTTCGAAGAGGCGCTGAGTCTTGCCCTGGATAGCGTCCTCCCACTCCCGGAAGAGTGGTGTTCAACGGTGGATGCGCTGGGAAGAATAGCGTCTCGCGACATAACAGCTATAGTTGACTCCCCGTCGGTCGATTCGTCTATGAAAGACGGTTATGCTGTTGTCTCCAGCGATATTTCCGCGGCGACCCCCTCCCTACCGGTTGAGTTGAAGCTCATCGGAGAAATGGGGGCTGGAGCGGACGCTGAAATGTCAATTGGCATAGTATCAGGAACAACTGTCCGCATACTTAGCGGCGCACTGATACCGAAAGGAGCGGACGCTGTTCTTGCCGAGGAGTTCACGGAAGAGCGTCCAGGCGCTGTTCTTGCTTTTGCCGACGCTTATCCCGGAAGAAACATCCTTTGCCGGGGGACCGACGTGAGCGCTGGAGAGGTTCTGGTTAGATCCGGCACAGAGCTTACACCTGCCAGGGTTGGTTTGCTGGCGGCTGGCGGAGTTTCGCAGGTTCCGGTTGTTCGTAGGCCTCGCGTGGGTCTCCTTGCTACAGGAGATGAGGTGTTACTTCCTGGTAAACCAATCAAAGAGGGAAAACTTTATGCTAGTAACGTGGCGTTGCAGGAAGCGTGGTTACGGTCGAAAGGCATCCCTTGCTCAATCGAAGTCTGCGGAGATTCATTCGATAAACTGGCAGCTACGATCGAATCGATGATTGACGGCCTGGATGTATTGATCACCTCCGGTGGAGCCTGGACTGGGGATCGCGACCTGGTTGTGAAAGTCCTGGGCAGCCTTGGGTGGAAACCCATTTTTCACAGGGTGCGGATGGGTCCGGGAAAGGCAGTTGGAATGGGACAGCTTGGCGGAACAACCATTTTTTGTCTCCCCGGCGGCCCACCTTCCAACCAGATAGCTTTCTTCATGATCGTATTACCATCGCTCCTGAGCATGGCAGGTTGTAGGGCGCCTTTGTTCCCTCAACTCTACGGACGACTGGTTCGGGAAGTTGTCGGCCAGTCAGATTGGACACAATTTGTCCACTGCGATTTATCGAGGCAGAACTCTGAGTTTCATTTGGCGCCACTGGACATGACACGGCGTCTATCCGGAATGGGTAAAACACGAGCGATAGTTAAAATTCCAGAGGGAGTTGAACGACTCGAGTCTCAGACTATCGTTCCTTTCGCCGCTCTAGATCTGGACGGAATTGAGGCGGATAATTGTCCGCTTCCGCACTCTGGAGCGCCAGATCCATTTATCCTGGCTGCTCACGGATTTCGGACAAAATAGAAGTCAACCTGAGCTTCATGTCTAAGCTATCCTCATCCAGCATAATTGATTCTATAAAATCGGGCGCCTTGCCAATGGAACCAGTGAAAACATGAAGGTGGGTCTTGATTTATCCCAACCGGCGCATTATTCAAGGTTAATCAGGACAATCAGTTATTTATGAGCGCCTGCGACAGGCTGTCTCATGAAATCGGAGTTACAAGCTGATGAACAGTGTGCCAGTCGCAATGTCAACGGTAATTGTGGCGATCCAGGACATGATCGTGGAATCCGTCCGAAGAATGGCCCCGATAGCTAGAAAAACACTTCTTGCGTCAGGTTCGCATATCCCTACCGCAATTTTGCACACCATGTCCGGACTCTTCCCCATCATTATCCCTTATGAGACTCAGGAACAGAAAAAGATGCTTGTGGAATATGTAAAGAAAGAGGCGATCGAACGGCACGCCTTCGCTGTAACAACAATAACGAATTCGAGCATAATTGACTGCCGGACAGGAATGGGCGAAGAGGCGCTTGTCTTTGCCACTTCTATTCAGGGCGGCTTGCCTTACGTTGTGATTCAAAAATATACGAGAAACGAACTTGGCGCGATAGCTAATTTTCATGATATTCTTGAGGGGGATGACGCTGCAATAATCGGTCAGATGATTATCTTTCCGGACTGGGACCTGGAAAACCAACACTAATCGATCCATCCCGTAAACTTCATCTGAAGCTTTCAATCTCGTGTTTGAAAGGATGTCTCCTTATGCCAAGAATGCTTGTAGTAAACGGAAGCCCTCACGGGGAAAAGGGCATTACGGGAATCATTCAGAAGGCTTTTGTCCAGGGAGCTGTCGCGGCTGGAGCCGAAGTTGACGAAGTATTCCTGAACAAGAAAAAGATCAATCCATGCATAGGCTGCTTCACCTGCTGGATAAAGACGCCAGGAAAATGCGTTTTTAAGGATGATCAGGCAGAACTCATTGAGAAAAGGAACTGGTGTGATATTTTAGTCCTGGCGACACCGCTGTATGTTGACGGCATGACAGCTCAGGCGAAGATTTTTCTCGACAGACTGATCCCTTGCGCCAAACCGGAGTTTGTTATTCTGGATGATCATTGCCGTCATCCACAAAGGATGGACAAAGAATGGAAGTTTGTTCTCATAAGCGGTTGCGGTTTTTACGAAATGGACAACTTTGAGGCGTTACAACACCATTGTGAGCGAATCTGCCTGAATTTCCACGCTCAATATGCGGGACACGTGCTTCGTCCTCACGCTCACATACTGGAATTCGCTGACATGCTTCCCGAAGAAACGAGCAGATCTCTCAACGCGATCAGGAAAGCCGGAGAGGAAGTCTGCCTCAATGGAAAGATCTCGAACGAAACCATGGACGAGGCGAGCGCTCCCATTATTCCGAGATCAGCTTATGTAAACGCGGTAAATGTGTACTGGGATCAAGAGCTTTCTAAAATTAAACAAAAATAACTATTTTTCGAAACTTTCTATTTTCTCATCATTTCCTCAAGTTGGGAAACGATTGCCTGGAATGTCACTTTGGTTTCTGATTTTTTAGAATGGCTTCGAACCAGTTCTGGAAGAAACTGGGATGTGGTTCACCATGAACTGCTACCCAAAATTGACCCAATCTTTGAGAAGTCCCCAGTGCGGATTCATAGCCTCGTTCAAGATCTGATCGAATCGACTGAGATCAAATCTTACTACCGTCATCAGGCCGAAGCGATTGAAAGAGCCGCAGAGGGAGCAAATGTCGCTCTTTCGACAAGCACTTCGAGCGGAAAAACCTTGTGCTATCAGGTTCCGGCCCTAGACCGTCTCATCAGGGATCCCCAGTCGCACGCTCTCATGCTGTTCCCGCTAAAGGCGCTTGAAAGGGATCAACTTGACTCTTTTCGCGCTCTTTCCACAAAGATTGGTGTGAGCGCCGCTGTTTATGATGGAGACACACCAGAATCGGAACGAAAAAAAATCAGGAACAAACCTCCCCGAGCACTGATAACCAATCCTGACATGCTTCATCTGGGATTGTTGGCGTTCCATGAGTCATGGAGGAATTTTTTCAGAAAACTGGCGATCATCGTTCTTGATGAAGTTCATACTTACAAAGGAATATTTGGTAGCCACGTATCACAGGTGCTGTTAAGGACAAAAAGGGTGTGTGGTCTGTACGGCGCCAGACCCCAGTTCTTTTCATGTTCGGCAACCATAGGGAATCCGGGAGAATTCGTTTCTACACTTATCAACGATAAGGTTCATGTAGTGGACAAATCCGGCGCCCCGTCCTCTGAAAGGCATTTTGTTTTTCTCAACCCGATTCTGAGCCCATATACCGTCGCATCGAGCCTTTTTGTGAAAGCCGTAGAATCAGGGCTCAAAACAATAGTATTCACAAGGGCCAGAAAAATTACTGAACTCATTACTCTGTGGGCGCTGAACGAGGCTCCACATTTGAGAAATCGCATAAGTTCCTACAGGGCCGGCTTTTTACCGGAAGAACGGCGGGAAATAGAAGGGAAACTTTTTTCAGGAGCGCTCGACGGTGTGATTTCCACGTCCGCTCTAGAAATGGGGATAGACGTCGGAGGCCTTGATCTTTGCCTACTGGTGGGATATCCCGGCACAATAGTCAATACGTGGCAGCGGGGCGGGCGAGTTGGCCGACAGGGCAGGCCAAGCGCTATTGTCATGATCGCGGGCCACGACGCTTTGGATCAGTATTTTGTTCACAATCCCTCGGACTTTTTCGTCAGAAAATGTGAGAAGGCGACACTTGATCCACACAACATAGAGGTTCTGAAAAAACACATCCCGTGCGCTGCCGCTGAAACCCCCATACATTCTTCAGAAGACTGGATTCGGACAAATCAGGCCCAATCCGCAGTCGAGAGTTTGATAGAGACAGGAGCGATCTACAAATCCGCGGATGGAGTTATCCATTCGATCAATCCTAGACCTCATAGGGATGTTGACTTGCGAAATGTTGGGGGCTCCTACGCGATATTCCTCGAAGGCGGTAAGACGCCAATTGGGATCTCATCGGGCTCAAGGGCTTTCCATGAGTGTCATGAGGGAGCGATATACCTGCATAGAACCAGACAGTACGTGGTCACCAGGCTTGATCTTGAGAAAAAAAACGTGTTTGTGCGCCCTTCTTCAGTAGGGTACTACACAAAATCAATTTCTGAAAAGGACACGAAGATTCTGGGGGCTCCTCTACGTACCCGTGAGTTTCCCGGTTTCATTGCTCGTGAGGCGAGTCTAAGGGTCAGTGAAAAGGTAACAGGCTACGAAAAACGTCGTACAAGCGGACAGGAGTTAATTGGTGTTGTCGATCTTGAGCTGCCGACTCTGACTTTCGAAACAGTCGGTTTGTGGATCGAAATCCCGGACGAAATTAAAGAAGCCATAAAAAGATCTGGGTTCCACTTTATGGGTGGGATTCATGCTATGGAGCATGCCGCAATTTCCATGTTTCCACTGTTTGCGCTGTGCGAACGTGACGACATTGGTGGGATAAGTTGTCCGGATCATGAACAGGTCTGCCGGGCAGCCGTGTTCATCTATGACGGGCATGCCGGTGGTGTGGGATTGACTCGCACGGTTTTCGACGTTCTTGAAGAACTTCTATCGACCACCTTGAATCTTGTACAAAGGTGCGAGTGTGTAACAGGTTGTCCATCTTGTATTCACTCCCCAAAATGCGGATCCGGCAACAAGCCGTTGGATAAGGAAGCTTGTATTAAAATTCTTGAATGTCTTCTCCACCCCGAACTGCTGGACTTTCCACAAAAAGCTATTTCCAAGAACTCTGAAACAAAAACTCCGAGCCAGCCTCAAGTCCCTAAAGACGCGGAGGTTGCTCACAGGATTAATGAACCTACCGCCAGGATGAAGGAACTCAAAATGAATTCAAAGAGCGACGCAGCAGACAATGTCGTTTTCTTCGATCTTGAGACTCAAAAACTCGCAGACGAAGTTGGTGGCTGGAAATATGTCTCCAGAATGAAGATGTCCATAGCGGTAACATGTTCAACTATCCACGGGTTCAAGACGTTTACCGAAGAGAACGTGGATGAACTTGTGAATCTTCTGGCCTGTTCCGATTTAATTGTAGGCTTCAACCACATTAAATTTGACTATGAAGTCCTTAGCGCATATACGAATCAGAATTTGAGAGGCTACCGCAACCTGGATATGTTACTGGAGATTCAAAAAACCCTTGGGCACAGGTTAAGCCTGGATCATTTGGCCGAATTTACGCTGGGTAAGCGGAAAAGTGGAAGCGGGTTGGACGCAGCAAAATGGTTTCGGGAGGGTCGTCTTGACCTACTCGAAAAATACTGTAGAGATGATGTTATTATCACAAGAGATTTGTATCGTTTTGGGCTTGAAAAAGGATATCTGGTGTACCGGCGCAGGGATGGCGTAAGCGCAAGAATCCCTGTTTCCTGGAAAAATGATTCATGTTTAAAACCCTAACTTCAGCGAAATTTCTCGTCCTCATTTTCATACTCCTTCAAGTCTTAGGATTCTCATTTATCTATCGTGATTACGATCGTAGAGTTTCGGGCCTTAAGAGTAGTAGAATTCAGTACCTGCGCAACCAGTACAACGCAACCCTGAATTCATACAGCCTTCTTACCAACACCATTTTTGAAGAGGTTATAGACCAGCCGGAAATTCTCTCTATCGTAGCAAAAGCATATAAATCCAAAGATCCCAAGATCCGGGCGATTGCTCGTGGCGAACTGTTTGCGAAGCTGAACGACACCTATCAAAGACTCGTTGGCAGAAATTTCAGGCAGCTTCATTTTCACCTCGCAAATGGAGAAAGCCTCCTTCGATTTCATCTTCCGTCGAGATTTGGGGACAACCTCTTTGATTCCAGACCCTCTATCAAATATGTAAATACTGCCAAAATCAAAGTTGAGGGGTTTGAAGAAGGTCTTGGCGGCCCGGGGTTCAGGTACGTCTTTCCTCTGACTTTTCAGGGAATACATATAGGAAGCGCCGAATTGGGAGTCTCTTTCGAAGCCCTGAGGACTTCGATGGAAAAACTGTATGGGCCGGAGAAATTTTCATTCCTGATCAAAAAAGAAGTAATTGACAAAATTCCGGTTTCTGATGAGACGTTCAAATTTAGACCCTCACCGTTTGGGGAAGATTATGTTTACGAGGATTTTGACAGAGATAGTTATCCTACTGCTCAATCCTTCGAATCCGAACGGGAAGCGATTTCTCGAATTTCCACTCAGATCAAGGCTGAGGTAAGTCCACTAATCCTTGAGGGCAAACCATTCTGTATAGGGGTCGCGGCCAATAATACGGAATACATAGCCACATTCTTACCCGTTTTCAACATTGGGGGGAGGCAAAACGCATACATTTTTTCGTTGCTTAAGGATGCCAGTTTTTCGGTTAGATGGAACGATTTGATCTTGAAATCAACTGGATTCTCACTTTTCCTGTTAGCCGTTTTCGCCTTTATTTACGTTGGAGAACACAGCCGACGCAAACTAGCGGATCAAAACAGGAGAATTGAAGAACAGACTTACCGCCTGAAAAATATAACGGACAACATGGCGGAGGCTATCTACGTATTGGACAGATCCGGCCAGGTAACATTTGTCAATCCCGCTGCCGAAAGCCTGCTAGGATTGACTTCATACGACATAGTCGGAAAAAGGATTGAACACTTTGTAGAGTTCCAGCAATACATAAACGGCGAACCGCGATTCGTTTCAAGCGCAGCGTCAGAGGCTATCGAAAGAGGCGTCAAGGTTTCACGAGAGGAGAGCGCTCGAATTCTTCAAACAGGCGAGGTTTTCCAAATCTCATCGACATCATCTCCAATTCTCGAAAAAGGCCAGATCATAGGGGTGGTGACTGTTGTAGAAGATGTTACGGAACGGAAGAAAACGGAGATCGAACTCAGGCGTAGCGAAATTCGGTTGAGATCCGTCGTTGAAAACGCTTCCGATGCCATCATTACTGTCAATCCCTTAGGGAAGATCGAAACTTTTAACCCTGCGGCGGAGAGGATTTTTGGGTATTCAAGAGTGGAGGTTTTCGATTGTAGCGCAAGCATCCTGATGCCGGAACCTTATGCCTCAGGACTTGATGATTTCGTCAAGAAGGTGCTTACGAATACTTCAGACAGGCCGTATTCCCAAACAACCGAACTCCTCGCAAAACGAAAAGACGGGGAAACGTTCCCTGTTGAGTTGTCAATAAGCGAAGTCAGGTTCGGATCCCAAAGGATGCTCTTGAGCATCATCAGGGATGTGAGTGAACGGAAAAAGTTCGAACAGGAGCTTATAGACGCCAGGGAAAAAGCAGAACAGGGTTCAAGAGCAAAAAGTGAATTTCTTGCTAACATGAGTCATGAAATACGCACTCCAATGAACGGCATTATTGGCATGACACAACTGGCTCTTGAAACCGCGCTGACCGTCGAGCAACGAGACTATTTGAATACGGTCAAGGCTTCATCGGAATTACTTCTCAAACTCATCAACGATATACTTGATTTTTCGAAGATTGAAGCTGGAAAATTCGAGATCGACGATGATGATTTCAAGTTTAGGGATACGTTGTCCGATGCAATTCGCGGTCTTGCTCTTCAGGCGGAAGAAAAAGGACTCGAATTGATGTGTGAGGTTTCTGAGGACGTTCCTGACAACCTCCATGGTGACCCTGTCCGCATACGACAGATCATCGTTAATCTGGTGGGAAACGCTATTAAATTCACTGAAAAGGGCGAGGTCCTGGTTACAGCCGACTTGCGAAACACGGAAGGCTCCAGAATCACGATCCATTTTTGCGTAGCCGATACAGGCATAGGGATCTCCCCGCAAAAGAAGGAGAAGATCTTTCAGCCTTTTGATCAGGCGGACACTTCAACTACCAGACGGTATGGAGGAACAGGGCTCGGATTGTCGATATCAACTCGTCTTGTTGAGATGATGAACGGACGGATATGGGTGGACAGCGAATTAGGCAAGGGCAGTAAGTTTAATTTCACAATTCAATTGACACCTGCTGTTGGTGAGATTCGTGAGAACGAACTTGAGCCGATGCAATCGCTCGAAGGGATTAAAGTTCTAGTTGTTGATGACAATGTAACCAACCTCAAAATCCTTGAGGTCCAATTATCGAATTGGGGAATGGTTGTAACATCAGTTCAAAATGGAGCTGATGCGCTGGAAGTCATGAAGAAATCCGCGTGCAGTAGTGAGCCGTTTGCAATAGCCCTGATTGACTGCATGATGCCGGAAATGGACGGATTCGAGTTGGCTGGGTTGATCGGAAGCGATCCAGACATAAAAGACACTAAACTTGTGATGCTTTCCTCCGCTACGAGAACCGGAGATTCTCACGATCTTGAAAAATATGGTCTGAAATCTTGGTTGGTAAAGCCTGTTAAGCCATCCGAACTTCTGTTGAGCCTTCTCAGAGTTTTGGGAAAGTTGCGCCAGTCTCCCAAGGAGGATTCTTCACATGCGGAAACATCCAGGGACGCTCACCACAAAACGGCGAACATTCTGCTTGCGGAAGACAACGCCATAAACAGAATCCTGGCTGTTAGACTCCTGGAAAAGGCTGGATATAAAGTGGTTTGCGCCCAGAATGGTCTTGAAGTCCTTAGATTACTGGGGGAACAACAATTTGACATAATTTTGATGGACATCTCCATGCCGGAACTGGATGGATTCGAGGCGACACGCCGGATCAGAGAGTCTGAGGCGCAAACAGGCGCCCATCTACCCATAATCGCCATGACCGCCCATGCTCTAAAAGAGGACCGAGGGCGATGTCTGGAGGCAGGGATGGATGATTACGTTTCAAAGCCTGTCAATTTTAAGGAACTCTTCGAAAAGATTGATCGGTTTATTTCAGATTTATCACGGAATGAGGCCAGCGCTCAGAATTAGTTGCTAAACCCGCCAGGAGTCTTCATGTAAAGGATCCCATATTTTTCTTTTATCTGACCATCAAGTTCCGGGGCGTTGGCAATGTTCAACGGCAAGGTCGAGTTAGACCAGATTTTAATAAGAACCCGTTTTTCGCCTTTGGCTACCAGATCTTGAATTGTGTCATACAATTGCTGAATGTTTACAACGTCCACATCTCCAATTTTGATCACTCTGTTCAAGAAACCTGTCGAATCGACAAGTCCGTATTCCGGAAATATTTCGGAGACTATAACTATCTTCTGGTATGGTAGTTCTGGAAAAGATTCAGCGTATCTTGCTCTGAAAGTCTCTCCGGATTGTCCGAGATTTTCAATGCAATTCATCGTTAATTCGACAAAACCGATTCCGCCGAAGATGAAATAGTTCGCCATCGTGAAGATCTTCGGTACAAGGCGTGGCAAGCCTGGAGTTACCTTACCGAAAATGTCCAGTGTCTTTCCCTCTCTAATTACTTTTATATTTAAAGGATCGCCAACGAGCTTACGGTTAAGTATCTCGGAAAAATATAGACGTTGCGCCAAGGGCCTGAAATAAATCTCCCCAAAATTGTCTATTTTGAAACCGTCTATTTCAGTAATTATGTCTCCTGATTTCAATCCAAAAGTAAATGGTCCTCCGCCCTGGATAATGTAATTGAGCAATACCCCTCCCTGCTCGGATCCTAAATGGAAATATTCCTTTAATCGAGGAAACATGAATTGAATTGCGTAACGCCAGGTTGGGATTAACTCCTGTTTATCAAGAACCGAGGCCAGATGTTTGACAACATTTATCGGGATAAAATAATTTATCCGATCTCCTGTTCTGACTCCCTGAAAAGACATGCCGACTACTTTGCCGTCCTTGAGTACCGGACCTCCAGAATTCCCCTGATTCTGTTGTAGCGAAGCCTGAGCTATAAGCCATAACTCGTGTGAATAAACATATCGTTTAACTTCTATCCGGCTTATTTCCCCCTGTTCCGACTTGCTTATCCTCTCGCCGCCGGAAGGGTATCCCCAGCCCTGTACTTTGTCCCCAACACGGAGAGTGTCACTATCTCCAAACTCTAATGGAGTAATTGGACCATTTAATGATTCATAAACTTTCAAATCTGCAGGCGCCATTTCCAATACCGCAAAATCGGCCGAATTGCATATTCCCACTATTCCGACATCATATTGTCTCTTTTCGCGACCATTTGAGACCCTGATGCTTTCGGCCATCGACACAGCGTGCGCATTCGTCAGGATAAGTCCCTTGCGGCCAGGAAATAACTTGTCATCCCTGAAAAAGAAGCCGCTTGCTTTGAGGTTCGAGAAATCCGGACTCTTCCAGGGTTTGTGATAATACGGGGCTTTCTTTGTTATGAAGACACGTAAGACCTGCGTTTCGATGGCCCGGTTTTGGGACTCAGCCTGAGCGGAACCAAGCGCCAAGAGAACCAGACAAATCACAAACGAAAAAACAGATCCTAAACTGATGTGTCTCGTTGAGAAAATGTTCATAAACAAGCTTTAGATTCTAAGCATATCCGACGGACAGAGGATGGACTTGTATATGTGACATGCGTCGAGAGCGGGCCATGAATTGGCCTGATCCAAGAGACGCATGTCAGCATTTAAACAGCGGGCGATGAGCAAACTTGAGCTTCTAATCACCCTTCCAGAAACGGGCGTAACCTCTTGCTTCGCGAAGGATGCCGCAACTTCTTTAGAGCTTTTGCTTCTATTTGCCTTATTCTTTCACGTGTTACGTCAAAATCCTGACCTACTTCCTCAAGAGTATGGTCGGCTCGTTCACCGATGCCAAAACGCATTCGGAGGACCTTTTCTTCTCGAGGCGTCAAAGTGGCCAGAACCTTCCTTGTTTGTTCGGTAAGACTCATACCGACAACGGCGTCAGACGGAGAGAGTATTTTCTTGTCTTCTATGAAATCACCCAGGTGCGAATCTTCCTCTTCACCTATCGGGGTCTCCAGTGAGATCGGTTCCTTGGCAATCTTTAGGACTTTGCGAACTTTCTCAAGCGGGAATTCCATCTTTTCGGCGATTTCTTCAGGGGTTGGTTCTCGCCCATATTCCTGAACCAAGTACCGCGAGGTACGTATCAGTTTGTTTATTGTTTCTATCATATGCACAGGAATACGAATGGTCCTCGCCTGATCGGCAATGGCCCTGGTTATAGCCTGTCTTATCCACCATGTGGCATATGTGCTGAACTTGTATCCACGTTGATATTCAAATTTGTCAACGGCCTTCATGAGACCAATATTCCCCTCTTGAATCAAGTCAAGGAACTGCAACCCCCTGTTGGTATATTTCTTGGCAATACTAACCACAAGTCTCAGGTTGGCCTGCACCAGTTCACTTTTTGCCCTTCGGGCAAGTCTCTCACCTTCCCGGCATCTGGCCAGCGCTTCCCGGAGATGGTATTCATCCATGCCCGCTTCATTTTGGAGCTTGGCGATCTTTCGGATGCCGTTGTCGATTTTGTTGTCAAGATCCAGTATTTTTTGTGGCGAGATGTTTGTGTGTTTTTTTAGAGTTTTCCTGTCGTCTATAAAGGTCTTCCAAAAAATCAGGCTGTCCCTGGCTTTGTCAAGAGGCATCTTAAGCTCATATTCGACTGCCTTTAGTTCCTCCCGGGATGACTCAAGCTTGCGGACAAGGAATTTCAGCTTGCCTGCGATATGATCTATCATGTTGCTATTGAGATTAATGTTCTTGAGACACGTTATAACTTCGGCTCTGCTTTTTTCAATCTCAAGATCGTACTTGTCGATTTGTTCTGCAGAGGCTTCAGCCACCAAGGATTTCCTGAGATTCACAACCCCTTGATATTTTGCTTCAAGATCCTTCAATTCCTGAATGAGGTTCAGGATGCGATCCACTATCCCTGAATCGTCTCCATCCGGCATTTCTTCATCTTCAAAACCCCGGATAATTTCTTTAACGCGAATGGCGCCCTTTTTGAGTTTGTCACCGATAGCAAGCACTTCTTTGATCGTGACCGGACAGCCGATAATTACGCTGAAGACCTGTTGTTCTCCCTGCTCTATTCTCTTGGCGATTTCCACTTCTCCCTCTCTGGTGAGAAGCGAAACTCCACCCATTTCATGGAGATACATCTTGACCGGATCATTACCCCTTACGACAGTGTCGGGTTCAACCACCTTGATTTCTTCATCTTCATCATCATCATCCGGTTTTTCAATCTCGAGGTCACGAGCTTTGGGATCAGTCACCGGAATTTTCTTGTCGAAAGGAACAAGTTCGACATTGAACTCGGTCACAATCTTCATGAGAAGTTCGTCGATCTGCGCTTCACCGACCATTTCAGGCGGAATATGTTTGTTTATTTCGTCGTAAGTAAGATATTTTCTGGTTTTGGCCAGATCGAAAAGACCTTTGAATTCGGACTTGAACTTCGTTTCAGGCATAAAACCTTTTCTCCTTTTACCCCATTCGTGGCCGAGACTATTAGGCGTCGGTAGCTGATACCTTCAAAACCGGGCCTGCTCTCAACTCCGCAATCTGCGACCGATAATCAGCAATTCTCTAGCTAAATCGTTATACTGTTCATCTCCAGGAACGCATTTTCTGATGGTTTCCTGGATTTCAGACTTGCGTCTCAGAAGTCGCTTCAACCTGAGTCGATCAAGCGACTGATCAATTGCAAGCTCTCCGTCTACTTCCGGTCTGAGATCATCCTCTTCAGGTTTAGGTTGCAACCAGCTTGCAACCAGTCCCGCCATCTCGGAATCGTCAATAGAAAACGAAAAAAGCTTGGAATCAAATTCTCCTCTTTCATTTGAAAATCGTATGATCTCACGCGCCAACCGACCCAGTGAAGGATTCTCTATTTCCCTAAGGACTCCAGCTTCAATAACCCTGTTTATAAATCCCCGCAGAGTGAGCATTCCTCGGACCACATTTCTCTCATCAGCCGGGAAATCAAACAGGGTTGAGGCTGGCTTTTTCTTCGGAGAACCGTTCTGAGGGAACTGATTGACTTTGCTAGTTGTAATCGCCCGACGCAAACGTTCTTCCTTGATCCGAACTCGCGAAGAGAATCTTTCTATAAGATAATCTCGCTCCGAGGAATCGGCAATCTTTCTCAAAATGGGAACACATTCTTCGAGGGCCTTATTCCTTCCGGCTATTCCTTTCAGGTCGTACTGAATTTCCAACTGGTCGAGGAAAAAATCAATCATGGATTGTGATTTTGTCGCCAAGGCCAGGAAGGCCTCTGTGCCGATCCTGTTGATAGCCGCGTCCGGGTCCTTATCTTCAGTTAGGATGACACATTCCGGTTCGATACCCTCGGTCAAAAATATGGGCAGCGATCGTTTCACCGCTCGTAGTCCCGCCTCGTCGCCATCAAAGATTGTAACTATCCTATCTGTGAAACGCTTTAACAATTTGGAGTGTTCGGTAGTAAGAGACGTCCCGAGTGGCGCTACGACATTCTCTATCCCACGCGCGCGAAGTGAGATCTGGTCGAAATAGCCTTCCACCAAAATAACAAACCCAGTTTTCCTTATTGCTTCTCTAGCGGAATCTAGGCCAAAAAGAATATTCTTTTTCTTGAAAATGTCAGATTCTGGAGAGTTGAGGTACTTTGGATCGCCATCCCCCAGCGCTCGACCGCCAAAGGCAACGAGTTCGCCGTTCAACCCTCGTATAGGAATCATGATTCTGCCTCGAAAGTAATCGTAGTAACCGCCACTGGGCTTCTGGCGAACAAGACCAGCGCTCAGTGCATCCTGGATGGCCGACCCCGAACCAGAGACTAGATTTTCAAAACCATCCCATGAGTCTGGGGCGTACCCCAAGCCTAGAAACTCTATCCACTTTGGGCTCAATCCTCTGTTAAGGAGGTACTGCATGGCGGCTTGATCAGACTTCAAGCTTTTCACAAAGTATGATTGCGCGACAGTGAGTACCCTGGATAATCTTTCCCGGACGTTGTCCCTCTTCTCTTGCGCTCTTTCCAGTTCAATAGTGACGCCGTATCTTTGCGCAAGCAACTTCGCGGCTTCAACGAACGAGAGGTTTTCGATCCTCATTACAAAGTTGAAAACGCTCCCACCAACGGCGCAGCCAAAGCAGTGAAAAATACTCTTTTGAGGAGAGACATATAAAGATGGATCCTTGTCCCCGTGAAAGGGGCAAATTCCTCTATAATCTTTCCCCGCTTTCTTCAGTTCTATATAGCTGGAAATGACCTGAACAATGTCGGCCGCTACGGCGATTTCTGCGATCTTGGATTCCGGAATCCTCATGTTTTTACTCCGGCCTCAAATCCACCATCGTCACACCGGCGCCGCCTTCCTGCGGGACTCCAATTCGGGAGTCCACTACCAGCGCATTATTTGCCAAATACTCAGCAATCGCCTGTCTTAGGCGACCCGTGCCTTTGCCGTGTATGATCCTCAGTGACTTCAAACCGTTGAGGATCCCATTGTCGATGGCCTTTTCAACAACTGGGAGGGCTTCATCTACGCGCATCCCGATGACATTCACCTCCCAATCGGGTTTAGTGAAAGGGATATCTACCCCAAGAACGGATTTTTTAGAAGAATTTTTTTTGCTATCAGGTCTTTTAATTTGTGTCAAGTCTTCAGGATCCACCCTTACGGTTATGTTTCCAACAAGCACATCCAACTTTCCGCGATCTGCCGAGGACCTTAAAACGCCCTGCTTCCCCAGCGATTTTATCTTAACGATGGAACCCGCTTCCCAGTGCTTCTTGGGCTTGACCAAAGGAGTCTGTAATTTTTCTACTATCTCAGCTTTTATTTCCTGAAACTTCTCATGAACCTCTCTGCCAGATTTCAGCTGGCCCGATTTCATCGACTGCCTCAAGCCGGCCAGATCTTTCTCTGCCCTCTTCAGGAGTTCACTTGCTTCCTGTCTAAATGTTTCAGTAAGCTCCTCGCGCTTTTCACGCGCCTCCTTTAGTTCCTGATCAAGCTCGTTTTTTAGCGACTGAGCTTCTTGACGCGATTTGTCCAGGGATTGAAGTTTTTCTCTTAAACTGGCGATCAAGGCTACACTACCGCCTGCAGCCCGGTCCGCATACTCTCTCGCAAGGCTAATCACGTTTTGTGGTAGACCCAGGGTTTCAGCGGTAGTGATGGCGTGGCTTTCCCCTGGCAGATCATAGACCANTCGAAACGTCGGTTTCAAAGTGGACGGGTGAAACTCCACGCTCACGTTTTTAGTATCAGGTTTAGAGAGGGCGTAGGCCTTGAGTTGAGTTAGATGTGTAGTGACAACGACATGAGTCCTCTTTGACTTTAGATCGTCAATAATAGCCATTGCAAGGGCTGCCCCTTCATCGGGGTTAGTGAAGCCACCAAGCTCATCCAGGAGAACCAGATCCCCGGGTTGCGCCATTTCAAGAATGGCTTTAATTCGAATTAAATGGCCTGAAAATGAAGATACTCTTCCCCGTATATCCTGTTCTTCGCCGATATCGACCATTATTCGGGGAAACACACGGATTTTGACACCTTCTCTGGCTGGAATCGGTATTCCACACCTGGTCATGAGCGGGAATAAACCTGCTATTTTCAAGGCCACAGTTTTTCCGCCCATATTCGGCCCACTAATGATTGTGACAAGAGTGTCCGCGTCCTGAATCACATCCATAGGGACAACGTCAAGGTCTCCAGAAGCCAAAAGCAACGGATGCCGTGCCCCTAGAATGCGAAAACCTTGATCTGACAATTCAGGCGCAGTACACCCTATCTTGATTGAGTACATGGCTCTAGCCTGATACGCGTCAAGCTCAGCCAGAGTTTGAAAGTTGGCTGTCAAATCGTGTAGAGATAGCCTTATTTCCTCAGTCAGTATTTTGAATACCCTGAATATGGCCTCTCTTTCTTCGTCAGCTAATGACGCCATCAGGTTGTTCTGTTCCACAACTTCAAATGGTTCCACGTACACCGAAGCGCCTGAACGCGAATGGTCGTGGACAATTCCATTCATAAGCCCCTTGAATTCCGGGCGTAGCAAGATGACGTACCTGTCACTTCGAACTGTTACGTAATCCTCCTGAACAATCCTTGAAAGATCCTGATCCTTGATTATCCGGTCAAGGCGCTTGTGGATCTTTGACCTCAAGGCAACCGTTTCTTCACGAATCCGAATCAACTCGGGGCTGGCGTTGGGCTTTACAGCGCCATTTTCATCCAGAGACCGTTTAAGAATTGTTTTCAGTGGAGAGATGGGGGTCAATAGATCATTGTACCCCCTGAGCAATTCGAACCTGCCGTCAAGGTCAGAAAGTTTTCGCTTTACCGTCGAGGTGACGTCAAGCAACTCGCGGATAGCAAGGATTTCTTCTGAATCCAGCACTGAACTCAGTCCTGTAAGTTTCTGGAACACGCCGTCCAATGGAGCGACACCGGCGAATCCGAACTCGCCATCGACCTGGATGGCTTCTTTCATCTCTAACGCAAGGCGCAGATTTCTTTCAATGGTTGGAATGTCGGTTTCGGGAACACTGTTAAGTAATTGAAGCTTCCCAGACATTGAGCCAGCGTGCCCAGCTACTTCATCCAACACACTAGGCAACTCAAGCGCAATGACACTCTCATTAAGTAAATCCTGCATTTATCCCTCGAATTGCAATTCTCTCTGAACAGTTGCTACTGGAAGATCCCCGGAAGATAGTAAATTGACATGTACCCCACTGCTCCCTGGTTTAAAATACGGGCGAGAGACTGCGCCCTGGCTGCACGCCTAAAGTCGGACTGGAACCCCCTCGGAGGCTAAATATTTTTTAAGAGCCCTTATTGGTATTTCCCTGTAGTGAAATATTGAAGCCGCCAGAGCAGCGTCGGCCCCACCTTTCAAGATGGCGTCGCGGAGATGTTCCGGTTTCCCCGCCCCTCCAGAAGCGATGACCGGAATACCCACAATATCTGTCACAGCCCTGGTCATGGAAATATCAT
>WSSedB1CaDRAFT_10000342_pt1 | contig 21168 bp, 19 predicted proteins | sample WetSurSB1Cattail_FD_9460 | JGI IMG/M metagenome (IMG submission 9460)
TTCGCGCCATCAAGATCGGCCGGGCCACCCTTGGCAAGGTCAAGCAGAACCTGTTCTGGGCAATGTTCTACAACATCCTCGGCATTCCCATCGCGGCAGGCCTGTTCTTCCGTTTCGGCATCACCCTTAAACCGGAATACGCCGGACTGGCCATGGCCCTCTCCTCGGTTTCGGTGGTGGTCAACTCGATCATGATCAGGCGGGTTGAGAAAGAGTTGTAAAATCATATCCGGCTGATTGACAAGAGGAGGTCATTCCATGAAAGTTACCGCATTCAATGGCAGTCCCCGCATAAACGGCAATACATCGCTTTTGATCGGTCATGTATTCAAAGCGCTGAACAATGAGGGGATCGAAACCGAAATGGTTCAGGTGGGAGGCGGTAAAATTCATGGCTGCATCGCCTGCTACCAGTGTTTTGCCACCAAGGACCACCGGTGCACCCTGACCGACGACATCGCCAACACCTGCATCGAGAAAATGCTGGCATCGGACGGCATCATCATCGGATCCCCAACCTATTTTGCGGCATTGACACCCGAAACCAAGGCGCTCATGGATCGTTGCGGAATGGTGTCCCGCGCCAACGGCGATATGTTCAAACGCAAGGTGGGCGCGGCGGTGGTTGCAGTGCGCCGTGTCGGCGGCATCAACGTCTTTGACACCATCAACCACTTTTTTACCATTTCCCAGATGATTATTCCCGGTTCAAGCTACTGGAATGTGGGTATCGGTCGCAATATCGGAGATGTGGAACAGGATGAGGAGGGGATTAGCACTATGCGGGTTCTGGGTGAAAACATGGCCTGGCTTTTGAAGAGGATCGCGTAACTCTTCAGGTTAATAACTCCCCCCTTTGAAAAAGGGGGGACGGGGGGGATTTATCGGCGCTGGCGACAGTTGACAAATTCGGCATCGCTGTCAAATCCCCCTAAATCCCCCTTTTTCAAAGGGGGACTTTTTCTACCGCATACCGGGAGCTGAGTAGTTACAAGATCGCGGAATAAAAAAACCGTGGAGACGCGAACAGCCGCGTCTCCACGGTTTGTGACAATTAAAGCAGGGCCTTGACGGCTTTCAGTGCGGCGTCGTAGTCAGGCTCGCTGGTGACTTCGGGAACGATCTGGATGTAGCGGATAGTGTCGCCTGCATCCAGAACAAAGATGGCGCGGGCCAGCAGCATCAGCTCCTTGATCATCACGCCATAGGCGTTGCCAAAGGCTCGATCACGGTAATCGGAGAGTGTGACGACCTTGTCGATTCCGGCGGCGCCGCACCAGCGGCCCTGGGCAAAAGGGAGATCCTGGCTGATGGTCAGCACCGCCACATCACCCTTCAGGTTGGCCGCTTCCTGATTAAAACGCCGCGTTTCGGTATCGCAAACCGGCGTATCCAGGGACGGCACCGAGCAGATGATTTTAACTTTTCCCGCATAATTCGCCAGCGTAACCGGTCCCAGCTTGTTGTCCAAAACGGAAAAATCCGGCGCCTTGGCTCCGACTTTCAATTCTGATCCCAGTAATGTCAATGGGTTGCCCTTAAAATTAACTGTCCGTCCGCTCATATAATCCTCCATTAAATATTAAAATCAGCGCAACGTTTACAGTGTAACGGCTCTTGGAGAAAAAGCAACCCATGCTATGATTCGCGTCGATACATCTCCAGGAAATGCATCACCAAGCGGTATGTCAGCCCCCACAAAACCGGTGAGCCGGGCCAGGAAAGCCTGATGGCGGGAACCTCGAACTCCTCGCCGCGAAAACGGACCGAAGCGATCAGATGCTGTTCGCGATTGTCCAACTCATCCAGGCCGGCCCAGTAGGTATCATGCACCTCGCCATTCAGCACCAGTTCCACGGGCGATCCGTTCATCCAGTAGACAAAACAGAAAACCTGTACCGGCAGCAGGGAGCCACGTACCACCGGCATCTGCCCAAGGTAGAGCCCGTTTTTCAAGTCAAGGCCGATTTCCTCGCTAGTCTCCCGTTCAGCGGCCTGACGCGGCTCTTCTCCCTGTTGGACCTTGCCGCCCGGAAAAGCCACGTTGCCGGACCAGGGATCGTTCTCAAACACTGAGCGCTGGATAAAGAGCAGTTCCAGGCCACGCACCCCCTGTCGCAGAATCATTGCCACGGCGGCGCGTGTCTTGACGCCATCGCCGGAGAGCGGTTCCACCGGNTGGTGACGCGCAAGCAGGNACGTAATATCATCAATTGAAAAAGTCATCCTCATACCCTCAAAAACAAAACAGATTCATAGCGGCTATTCAAACTGCCTCTTGAACTCATCCACCACCTGCCGCAACATCCCCACCTCTTCCCGCAGGCAGGCAACCTGCTCTTCAAGGTTCGAGATTCGCTCATTTCCCTCCATCACCCGTACACGGGCAGCTTCCGCGGGCGGAGTGCATTCCTCTGATGAGAACAGAGGCTCACCGCTAAACAGTTGCGCAAAGCGCGCTTCCTTGCGGCCGGCCTGACGGGCAAGCCTTGTCACAAGAGGTTCCTCACGTTCCATCAGTTCATGCAACACCTCTTCGACAGCGGCCAGATCCGAAAAAGCATGCATCCGCTCCGCCCGTGTCCGCAACTCTCCCAAAGTCTGGGGGCCGCGCACCAGCAATTCGCACACAAGCGCCAGTTCAGGTGGAACCAGACGCATTTTTTCCGCCAGAAGATGACGGTATTTCGGCACCCGCCCGCCATCGGCCGCCACCACCGCCAGCTGTTTGAAGCGCAGGCTATCCAGAGCGCGCACAACGCTTTCTTCATCGAGTCCCATGACCGGGTCGCGGTTCGACTTCTGGTTGCAGGCATTGGTCAGGGCATTCAGGGAAAGCGGATAGTACTCGGGCGTTGTCATTTCCTTCTCTATCAGACAGCCGAGCACCCTGGCCTCGGTATCAGTCAGGGCTATTTCCATAAAACACTCCTTTATACGATGTCAGCGGCAATGCCGGCAACTATAGCATATGCGCCAAAAAATGCATTACCATGTTCGCCGGTATGTTCATGGGTATTCACAGCCTGTCCGCTTGACATGCCATAAAAGAGCAGGCATTAACCAGCCCGCGCGGTTGCGCCGCACGGCCCTGAAATAGTGGCTGGAGAACAACAGGATCTATTGCCGTTTAATGATAAAATAGCGTATTATTTTAGCATGACTCTTATGGACGGTATTTTACAGGCCGACGATTCAATTGGATCCACAATGGATACGTTAAAGCATCCGCACGTTTCGGTTGAAGATTTCTTTCGGCTTGCCTGTGAAAGTCACAGCGCCCCGATCCTGATCATTGATCCATTCAGCGGTGACATAATAAAATCCAACCCTGAAGCGGACAAGCTGTACGGTTACTGCTGTTCGGAACTGGAGTCGATGAGGATCACGGACATCATCCAACCGCCAATCCGCCACTTTCAGTCCGATGCTTACTCCCCAGGCATTGACCTTGAGCAAAGGCGGGCATCGCTCCACCGCAGGTCGGACAATTCGATGCGTATGGTTGAAATCAACCCGTGCCGCGTGTCGCTGGCTGGCGGCGACGTGCTTTTCTGCATTCTTCACGACATAACCGAGCGTACCAAAATCGAGCAGGACAGGGAATATTTTGAAAAAGTCAGGCATCAGCTCGAAATCATTGTGGAAGAGAGAACTCGTCAACTGAACGAAACCATGGAACTGCTCGGGGAAGAGACGCTCAAGCGCCGGTTGATCGAAGAAAACGTGACCACAATTCGGGAAAGCCTGGAGAACCAGGAGCGGGCGCGGGTCGCCCGCGATATCCACGATGGAATCGGCCAGACACTCCAGGCGATCAAGCTGCAACTCAAGATGCGTCAGGCCCGTTGCAAGGAGGGAGAGGCATGCAACGGTTACGCATTGAATAGTGTTATACGTGAGATGACCTCGGCTTCAACGGAATTGCGTGAGATTATCCTGGCCCTGCGTCCGCTGTTCCTGGAGGAAACAAACCTGGATGTGGCCGTGAGATCATTGTGCGAAAGAACCGCGAAACGCACGAACCTGAATGTGCAGTCCGAATGCTGCGGAACCTTTCGCGGCATTGGCTCAGTGTTCAAGTTATCCATCTTCCGGATCTGCCAGGAAGCTCTCACCAATATAGTCAAACATTCCAGGTCCGGTTCCGCAATGATACGGCTTGAGCGGGAAGCGCGCATGCTGCGCATCATCATTCGCGATGACGGCATTGGCGGTGTTGCTTGCCCCAATGTTATCAGCCAACAGGGCTCGGGGTTGACCATCATGCGCGAACGGGCTGAATTGCTGAACGGCTCCTTTACCGTCATCTCGCCGCCGGGCATGGGAACCGTGATTACCGTGGAAGCGCCGCTGCCATGATCAGCGTACTGATCGCCGACGACCATGTCATGTTCCGCCAGGGACTCATCAATCTCCTGAATACGTCGGAGGGAATTGAAATTGTCGCCGAATGCGGAGATGGGAAAAAGGCCCTGGAGCTGATTCGCTCCCTGAAGCCGGACATTGCCGTTCTGGACATCACCATGCCCCTGCTGGATGGTATTTCCATCACTCAAACAATCAGAACTCTGGGACTGCTCACCAAGGTGATTATGCTGACCATGCATGATGATTTCCTGGTCTACAGCCGGGCAATCAACGCCGGAGCCCATGGGTTCATTCTCAAGGATGACGCCTACGAGGAGTTGTTTGATGCGTTGCGTACCGTTGCGGCAGGCGGAACAGCCGTCAGTCCGGCCATGCGGGACACGGAAATAGAGCCGGAACCGCGCACTCCCGATCTGACGGCGCGGGAAAAACAGATCCTCGGCTTGATCGCGCACGGTTGCACGAACCGCATGATAGCCGAACATCTTTGCATCAGTATCAAGACGGTCAACAACCACCGCGCCAACCTCATGGGCAAGCTCAGCCTTCATTCCACGGCCGAACTGGTCCGCTACTCCCTCCTGATGGGCGGCAGATAGCAAGCACTGAGGCTGCCTTCCCTCAAAACCCGTCTCCCGCGTGAGACTGATTTCCATTCTTCTGGGGTGTTCAACCTATTGTCATATTAACCTGTCTTTGGATATAGATAAAAATCGGATATTTATCCGCGCCATTTCTCTAACCAAAAACGACAACCGCGGCCCTGCCGGCAATGTTTTCACGCTTTGCCCTGAACCGCGGCTGTTTCAAAATGGATGAAATATGTCAAACCATACAAGTTCGAATGTATCCACGTGTAAAGATGGCGGCAAAGACCAGGAGCTGAAACTGGTCCTGGTGCGGATGTTCGAGCAGACAGGAGAAGCGCTGGTCATAAGCGGAGCCGGCAACAGGATCATTGCCGCCAACAACTCCTTTACCCGCCTGACCGGCTACAGCCGGGAAGAGGTGTGTGGACGAAGCTTCAAAACGCTTGCGCCGGGACTGGAATCGAAAGAGCTTTTCGCGGTATTGCGAAAAACACTGCTGAACGGAAAACGCTTCCAGGGAAAATTCCGTATTAAGCACAAGGACGGAAGCATCCATCCCGTATGGCTGACCATGACCGCTCTGCGAAACGACCGGGGAGAAATCGTTAACTGCATTGCGCAATGTTCCGATATCTCCGAGCGGAAACAAGCTGAACTCAAGATCGAATACCTGGCACACCATGATAGCCTGACCAAACTTTTGAATCGCTTCAGCCTCGAACAACGCCTGTGCCAATCGCTGGGGCAGGCAAAGCGCGACGGACACAACCTCGCCGTCCTGTTTATCGATCTGGACCGTTTCAAGGAAGTGAACGACTCCCTGGGGCACAACGTGGGGGACATGCTGCTTATGGAGGTCGCCGCCCGCCTTGTTGCCACGGTCCGCGGATCCGACATTACCGCCCGCCTTGGTGGCGACGAATTCGTGGTGGTGCTGCCCCATATTCAGTCAGTCATCGATCCGGCATACCTGGCGAACAAGATACAGCGCACACTCTCGCGCCCCTATCTGCTTGCCGGACACGAGGTATACAATACCCCCAGTATCGGCATCGGCGTCTATCCCCATGACGGGAATACTGCAGAAGAACTGCTCAAAAGCGCCGACACCGCCATGTATCATGCCAAATCCCGGGGGCGCAACAACTACCAGTTTTTCATGCAAGAGATGCACTCCATTGCCCAGGAGCGGCTCTTGTTGGAGCATGACCTGCGCCTTGCGGTTGAACGGAATGAATTTGTTTTTCACTTTCAACCGCAGATCGACCTTGTCTCAGGTGTGGTGACAGGCGTAAAAGCCATGTTGCGCTGGCAACATCCCGTGCGAGGCATCATCACGCCCGACAGGTTCATATCCATTGCCGATGCATCGGGGCTGATTTTGCAGATCGACCACCTGTGCCTTGAAATGGCCTGCCGTCAACTGGCAACCTGGAAATCCGAAAGCCTTCCCATGGTCAGAATTGCCGTCAAGCTGTCCGCCAAGCAGTTCAGGCAAAGGACGCTGCCGGATAAAATCGCGGGCATCATTTCAAAAGCGGAGATCGATCCGCGATTACTGGAGCTCGAAATCACGGAAAGTGCCACCATGGGTAATCCGGATGAAACCATCTGCCAGCTTGAACGCTTGAGTAAAATCGGGCTGGAGCTTTCCATTGACAATTTCGGCGCGGGATACTCTTCGCTCAGCTATGTGAGGCGTTTTCCTGTCAGACGCCTGATAATCGACCGTTCCTTTGTGAAAGGCATTGAATCCAACATCGGTGACGCGGCCATTGTTGCCGCCACCATATCGCTGGCCCACAGCCTCGGCAAACAGGTTACCGCCAAGGGCATTGAAACCGAGGCCCAGTTTTCATTTGTGTCACGTCAGCAATGCGACATAGCCCAGGGATACTATTTCAGCCGCCCCCTTCCAGCGGATACCATAGTGGAATTCATCCGCAACGGCATAGCCGTATCGGCCAAAGGCCGAAAACGAGCTTTCCGGGGGGCGGGCCTTGGAATGTTTGAGAAGAGCCTTCCGGAAAAAACACTCATTTCAGGAGAGTATTGATAATGTCTAAAGCAGAGCCAATGAATAAAGAGACAGAGGCTCCGGCGCACGGCTATATTGTGGGCATCGGCGCATCCGCGGGCGGTTTGAACGCCCTGGAGCAATTCTTTGATAATATGACTGCCGACAGCGGCATGGCATTTGTGATTATCCAACACCTGTCTCCGGACTTCAAAAGCCTGATGGACGATCTGCTGTCCCGCCACACCTCCATGCGGATCCATCGGGTCACCGACGGTATTGATCTCGAGGCGGACAATATCTACCTGATTCCCCCCAAGAGCAAGATGACCATCAAGATGCGCAAGCTCTATCTGACCGAAAAAACACCCAGCCAGCACCTGGAACTGCCCATCGACATCTTTTTTCATTCACTGGCTGAAGACGCGGGAGAAAAAGCGATAGGCATGATCCTCTCCGGAACCGGTTCGGACGGCTCCCGAGGCATCCAGTCCATCCGCAACAACGGCGGTCTGGTGATTACGCAGTCTCCGGAATCGGCCCAGTTCGATGGAATGCCGCGCACCGCCATAGCAACCGGTGTGTGCGATTATATCCTTTCCCCGGACCGCATGCCGCGCATCCTCCTTGAATACGCCGCTAACCCGCTGTTGGCGCGCAACAAGATACATCATGAACTGGAGGTATTCGAAGACGAGGGGGAGTACGCCGAGATATTCGCTCTTTTGAGGCGCAATTATCATCTGGATTTTTCCAAGTACAAGAGCACAACTGTCGGCCGCCGCATCGTAAGGCGCATGGAGTTCCGGCAGATTCCGGATGTTTCCGACTACGCGGCAATCCTCTCGGGCGACCAGGATGAGCTGGAATCTCTCTACAAGGACCTGCTGATCGGCGTTACCGAGTTTTTCCGCGACAAGCAGGCTTTCCAGTATCTGGAACAGGAAATTATTCCTTCGCTCTTCGCCAGCTTGCAGACCGGCGAAGACGTGCGGGTCTGGTCGGCGGCTTGCGCCACTGGTGAAGAGGCGTATTCCCTGGCTATCCTGCTTGCCGAACGGGCCGAGGATATGGGCTTTTTGGGCAAAATCACCGTATTTGCCACTGATGTGCACCGGACGTCGCTGGATACCGCCTCGCATGGCGTATACGAACAGGAACGGCTGGCCAACGTCAGCCGTGATCGGCTGGAGCGTTTCTTCAAGCAGGAAGGAGGCAACCTGTTTCGGGTTACCGCCGAACTGCGCAAGATGGTGGTCTTTGCTCCCCATAACCTGCTCAATGACCCCCCCTTTACCCGTTTGGACCTGGTCTGCTGCCGCAACCTGCTGATCTATTTTCAGCCGGCCGTGCAGGAAAAGGTGATTTCGCTATTCCATTTTGCCTTGAAAACGGATGGCCTCCTGTTCCTGGGCAGTAGCGAGGGATTGGGCGCATTTGCCGATGACTTTGAGGTGCTTGCCAATCAGCACAAAATGTTCAGGAAAATCCGCGACATCAAGCCGGCCTTCAACCTGGAGTCGGTCATTGCCTGCAAGGAACGCACTTCTTCTGTCACGCTCCTGCAGCCGACACAGAGCAAGATGGTCAACTTGGACCGCCAGCTTCTGTTCGACTACGATACCATCATGCGCAGACACATGCCGCCCGGAGTTCTGATCAACGAACATCGCCAGATCATTCACTACTTCGGCAATGTCGCAGAATACCTGAAAATGCCGGAAGGGCGCATTGTGGACGATATCCTGCACCTGGCCGAGGACAGTCTGCACATCGCGCTCAGCACGACGTTGACGAGAGCCGGCAAATCCCGTCAGTGCGTCATTACCCGCAATGTTCGCGTAAATCGCGGCACCGCAGAGGTTTTGATCGACCTGACCGTGGACCCGATCCCTGATGAAAAGAACCGTACGGTTCACTTTCACATCTTTTTCGAACGTGTCCGGCCGGCAGAGGTTCCTGAAGCGAATTACGAGAATAATTTTGACAGCAGCGGGCAGTTCCGTCAGCACATGCACGATCTGGAGACGGAACTGAAATCCACCCGCGAGAACCTCCAGACCACCGTGGAGGAGTTGCAGACCAGCAACGAAGAGCTTCAGGCCGCCAACGAGGAACTTCTGGCCGCCAACGAGGAATTGCAGAGTACGAACGAGGAGCTTCATTCGGTCAACGAGGAGCTGTACTCGGTCAACTCCGAGTTCGAACGCAAGAATATAGAACTTAAACAACTCAACACCGATCACGACAATCTGCTATCCAGTATCGATATCGGCACGATCTTTCTCGACAGCCGGATGTGCATCCGCAAGTTCAATCCGGCCATTGCCTCGTTCTTCAAACTGCTCCCCCAGGATATCGGCCGCCCCATCGACCATATCGCCTACCATATTTCCCGGCAGGATAAACTGCTGGCCGGCATCCAGCGCGTGCTGAACGAAGGCGTTTGTCTGGAGAACGAGGAATCGACCGATGACGGCAAATGGCTGCTTAACCGTATAGCCCCTTTCCGGACCGAAACCGGCCAGGTCGAGGGAGTCGTCATAACCTTTACCGATATTTCGCATATTAAAGCGGCTGAGCTGAAGGTTCTTCGCCTCAACGAGGAACTTACCGAACTCAATGCAAAGCTTGAACACAAGGTTGCCGAGCGCACCTGTGAGTTGCGGGAGGAAGTCAGTGAGCGTCAAGCCGCGGAGGAAGCCATGCGGAAGCAGGAGCGCTTTACGCGCTCATCCATAGACGCGCTTACCGCTCATATTTGCGTGATCGACGAGACCGGCAGCATCGTTATTTCCAATCGTTCCTGGTCCGAATACGCTGACGCCAACTGTTCCCGCAGAAACGCCGACAACAGTTTCGTATGCAGCCTTTCCCTGATTTGTGAAAAACAACGATTCGACAACGACTCGCGAAAAGTCTCGCGTTATCTGCGGACCTTCGAGACTGCGGAACCGGGCACGGACAGTAGTAATACCGCGAAGTTTTTCAAAGGGGTTGCGTCAGCCCTGTCAGGCGCACAATCCGAGTTTGTCATGGAATATGCGTGTGATTCTACGAAACGGCAGAACTGGTTCATTGTCAGGGTGAACGGATTCACCCTGGATGGACGGCGCTTTGCGGTTATTGCCCATGAAAACATCACCGGCCGGAAGCTGATGGAACAGGAACTGTCCCGCAACCAGCAGCAACTGGAAGAACTCAACCGCTGTCTGGCGGAGCGTATCGACAAAGCTGTGCAGGAGTTGCGTCGTAAGGATCAATTTCTGATAACCCAGAGCAGGCTGGCCGCCATGGGCGAGATGATCTCCCATATCGCCCACCAGTGGCGGCAACCCCTGAACGTGCTCAGCCTGATGCTCGCGGATATCGAGATGGCTCAAAAACATAATGAGCTCTCGCCGGAATATCTGAAACAAGCCGTTGCTGACTGCAATCGCCTGATTCAGAAGATGTCTTCCACTATCGACGATTTTCGCAACTTTTTCCGGCCCGACAAGGAAATGGTTGCTTTTTCCGCGCAACAGCAGATCAATGTCGCAATTTCGCTGGTAGCTCCGGGCTTCCGGGATAGCAACGTGGATATCCGTTTCAATGTTCCGCATGATGTATTGTTATTGGGATATCCGAATGAATTTTCCCAAGTGCTGTTGAACCTGATTTCCAATGCCAGGGAGGCTATTACCGCCTCGGGCACGGACAAGGGCGTCCTTGAAATAGACCTGAGCGAATGCGATGGACAGGGATGTGTCGTGGTTCGCGACAACGGTGGCGGCATACCGGATGAAGTTGGCAACAAAATTTTCGAACCATATTTTTCGACCAAAACGCAAGGGACCGGAATCGGTCTATCCATGTCTAAAATTATCATCGAACGCAACATGAACGGCAGCATCGAAGCTCTTAATGTCGAGGGAGGAGCGGAATTCATCCTCAAGATTCCGCTTGCCGGCGAGACTCGGCAAACCTTGCCGGACCCACGTGTCCAGTGAAATATAAATGCGTAAACATGCACGGGATTTGATATGACCGACTGCTTTGAAGCAGCGCCGAAAACGATTCTCCACGCCGAGGATGATGAAATAGTACGCGGACTAATGGCAAAAGTGCTGACACGACTGGGATACAAGCTGATCCCTGCAGTGGATGGACAGGATGCAATTGCTCAGTTCTTGATGTACAGGGAAGAAATCCGGCTGGTTTTACTGGATGTGCTTATGCCGAAAAAAAATGGTATGGAAGCGTTCAATGAAATCAGGAAGATTCAGCCTGAGATCAATGTCATCTTTTGCAGCGCTTGTCCCGAAGCCGTACTGCAAGCCCATGGCGGCCCGGAAGATGGAGTTGCGGTACTTTCCAAGCCTGTTGATATGAATAAGCTTGTGGAGAAAATACGGGAGATGCTTGGATAGAGGAATGACAAAACGAAGCGCAACGGAATTGGGGGCTGGCAGTGGTCGGCGGCGTTTTACCGAGCCTTGAAGATGTATTGCCGGCTTGATCGAGGACCAGGACAAGGAGACTGAGAATGGGTGTTAGCACACATAAATACACTTGAAATCCACATGATTGTTGTTAATGTATCCGTATGGAAAAGCAAAAAAACCTGACGAGCAACGCTAAACGCCCCGCCACAGATTCACAAAAAAACGCCCAGATACTCAAAACAACCGAATCACTTGCGCTTGAAACGATAGCTTCCTCACTTGAGACAGAACAGAGCCCGCGAATTCTTCTTGCCGAAGACGATCCCGTGGCACGGACGGTTCTCGAACTGTTGTTCAAGCGGACTGGTTACAAACTTGATTTTGCCGAGGATGGCCGGAGGGTTGTTGAAATGTGGGAAAAGGGCGGATATGACCTTGTGCTGATGGATGTCCAGATGCCGCGCCTCAACGGTTTTGAGGCGACCCGCGCTATCCGGGAAAAAGAGCAGAAACGTGGCGGCCACACCCCCATTGTTGCCATGACGGCCCACGCCGGCAAGGAAGACGAGAAGATCTGCCTTACCGCCGGCATGGATGCTTATATTTCAAAACCGATTGATTTTAATAAGTGTTTGCAGGTGATAGGGCAAATTGTCAAACAGAGGTCCGGCAGTGCTATTTAATGGTGTTTCACGAAAAAAACGAACACATAAAACGCGATCATGGCCATTACGATGATTATGGCAATCGGCCCGCCCTGAGTCGCGGAAGCCGATGATTTTCCGCTCTCCGTCAGGGCCACGGCGCGCCCGGACTGGGGCGGCTTCTCAAAGAAGGTATCACGGTCCCTGATGATGGCCTGCGGTATCAGCGCCGGTGTTCTGGTAGTTACGTTTTCCATCCTCTTCACTGCTGTTCCGATGGCCAGAAACTCGATCAATCCTCCGCCAAGCTCATAGACATGGATCTTTACTCCGACGACATCATCCGCCCCGTGGCGTTTGGCGTCCACCTGGATTCTGTCCAGCGCCTTCTCCCGTGCCTCGTACAGCAGGGTGGTCAGGGTATCGACCTCGCCGCGCACCATGGATTTGAACATCGATTTGATCCCTCCCACGATTCCGAGCGAATAGACTGAAACCCCCATCACCAGACGGATCGGCATATAGCCGATATTGACCATGTTCCAGAGCTCTTCATTGGTCATATCGGAGGTTATCGGATCGGTACTATAATCGTTGAGCGCCGGATGGAACGAGGCGGTGCCGAGCATGAGCATCTCCTGGGCACCCATGAGCGGCGTAATGGTCGTGTTGATGCCGATGACGGCGTTTGCCTTGCACTGGCGGGCTTCGCGCGTGATGCGTTCAAGGGCGAGATGCCTGGTCTTGTCGAATATTTCGGAGTATTCCGTGACTTCGCCGCGCGCCAGACTACTCAGAAAGCCGCTGATGTTCCCGCCGAGTCCGATGGAGTAAGCCACGTTCCCGATGACGTACTGGATCGGTTTGAAACCGCAATCGACCTGGCAGTAGAGTTCCTGTGCATCTGCAGAGGTGGAGAAGCTGAGTGTCTCGTCGGTTGCGCCGGCTTTGTGGACAACGGAACCAATGGAGAGAAATTCGATGTTGCTGCCGTGGCTGACCAGCTCGGTGGTCACGCCGGTAACTCCTGTGCCGCCGCTGGCCTGAGCCTCTTGCATCATGCGCTCGATGGCATTCAGGCGGCCGTCATGGATCAGGCTGGTAACCTGGGGAATCTCGCCTCCGGCCAGGATGTTCAGCCCGGCAGTCAGGCTGCCCATTATGCCCAACGCGAAGACACTGTTGCCGACGCAGATGTTGCCGGGGGCAAGCGACAGCTTATGCAAGCAATATATTTCGTTGCCGGACAGATTGGTAACACGGCTGTGGTTTTTTACACCGGGCATGCGTTCCACCTTTCGGATTCTTTCGTTAGTGATTGTTGCGTAACTTGCCAGCATCCCCTCCAGGTGCCTTTCTCCCCTCTACAACAGCAACGACACCCCCGGCCAGATTGTGATAGGTGGTATCCACAAGTCCCGCTTGGGCAAACATCCGGGCCAGCTTCTGCTGATGCGGGAAAACTCGAGCTGAATCGTGGAGGTAGGCGTAGGCTCTCTTGTTGCCGCCCCACAGCTTTCCCATGGCCGGAATAATCTTCTCAAACCAGAACCAGTACAATTGCTTGAACACAGGAGCAGTGGGGTGTCCCATATCCAGGGAAACCACCTTGCCGCCAGACTTGACCACCCGCACCATCTCTTGAAGCGCAATCGCAATGTCCGGCACGTTGCGCAACCCCCATCCGACCGTAACGCAATCGAAAGTATTATCCGCAAAAGGGAGCTTCATAGCGTTGCCCTGGACCAGCTCAATGGTATCCCTGCATTCGAAGCCTTGAATATTCTTCTGCGCTACGGCCAGCATCTCCCCGGAGAAATCCAATCCTGTAATCCTTCCGTCAGGACCGGTTGTTCGGGCCAACTCAATGGCAAGCATCCCGGTGCCGCAACAGACATCAAGCCCATGGCCGCCCGGTTTGAGGCCGGCGCATCGGACCGCAAACTTTCGCCATCCCTTGTCCAGGCCGAAAGACATAAGTGAATTCATCACGTCATATCGCCCGGCAATGGCATTAAACATTTCCTGAACGAATGTTTCCTTTTGTTCCTTTTGCGGCAGATTATTTCTTGTTGGTTTATGCATTATCACCTTTTCCTGGTTCCATTCATTTTATTTTTTAGTTTGCGGCTTTTGCTTTGATTTTGAGTGCGTATTTCATCTGATTGTTGATCTCGCGTGATGTAATTGTGACTACGCAATCAGCCATGAAATTTGTTCTGAAAAAGTGAACAATAGCGACCGGTCCATGCCAGAAATAGTCATGGATTGTGCTTAACGTTCCGTTAGGATTGCGTCCCTTTCCATACTTTTCATTTAAAACCTTTTTTAGAGCTTGTAATTGATCCGGAGCTGCGCTCATCTGCGCTTCAAAAAATTTCTTCTGCCAAAACAGATATCGCACACGTATAAGTTTTGCCTCGCCAAAAGAAAGTATGTCTTCACTGCGGCTGTATGTCGATAACCCTTTATTATTCCTGGAAATAAGTCGCATATTCTTTGTTTCAGCGATATTCTGCCCCCACTTTATTCCGCGAAAACCCTCCGGCTCATTTTGATATGAAGCAATCTCCATCATATCCGGTGTATGTCTTTTACCCATCCCGGCGCAACCTGTTATTGCAAGACAATACAGCACCAAAATCAGTTCAATTAGTAGTTTCATAAATGGTCCTCGACAAGACTTTCCCGCTGAGATTATGACAGCGATGATAATGAACTGACTTTTCATGTCAACGATTCTAATGCCTGTCAGACGAGTTCAATTCACAACAATTTCAACCAAACACCCTGAAACGCACTGTCCTTGATCTCGCATGTCATTGCGCATATAGTTCATGTATCCCAATGGAAGCGCCTGCTATGGGGGCAACATTGAACATACCGGGCTCAGCATGGCCCGCGAGTGGGAAACCGGCACCATGGAGCAGTTGATCGCGACACCGGTCTCAGCTCCGGAGTTGATCATCGGCAAACTGGCGCCCTACTTCTGTATTGGTGTGCTGGATCTGATCCTCTGCATCTGCGTGGGACAATTCGTCTTCAATGTACCGCTTCGCGGCAGTCTCTGGCTGCTGACACCGCTGGCCATGCTGTTTCTCTTCGGTGCGCTCTCTTTCGACATGCTGCTCAGCATCATTACCAAAATGTCTTTATCCTGCGGGGGATTTACCTCAAGGATGTTGGCTTAATGGTGTTCTGGCCGGAGGTGCTCTTCCTGGGCGGCTTCGGGGTAATCGTTATGGCCGTGGCGGTTAAGAAGTTCAAGAAGAAGATTGGGTGATCTTCCCCTCCCTTGATGCTGTCACTCAGACACACTTAATTCCAATTCCAAATCAAGGCGCTATCTTCGTTGGCTCGTCTTCGGCTCCTCAACGTACTAATCCTTCGTCTCGTTTAAGCGTGCCCGGTCCCATGGGCATGATCATGTACATGCACGTGTTTGTCATGCCCACGATCATGTTTGTGATCATGCTCGTGCTTATGCCCATGACCATGCGAACAGGTGGCTCCCTGGCGTTCGGTGTGCCGCAGAGCCTTGAGCAACTGGCCGTTGCTGCAGGCGGAACAGGCGACCTGGATCGTGGTGTGGGTGATATGGAAGTCGTTCCGCATTTCGTGTTCGATATTTTGCAGCAGTTGGACGTGTTGATCGGCGTATTCGGGTTTGACGTCTACATGGGCCGACAATGCAATGATATGGGAGCAAACCGACCAGAGGTTGAGGTGGTGCACATCCATTACCCCTTCGATTCCGCGAATCCGCTCGGCCACCTGATCAAAGGAGAGCCCTCGCGGCACCCCTTCCATCAAGATGTGCACTGCATCCCGCAAAACGCGTCCGGCGCCTCCCAGGATCAGCAGGCCGATGGCAATCGAGATAATCGGGTCAGCCTGGTACCAGCCGGTGAAACGCATCAGCACTGCGCCGGCGATAACTCCGACCGAGGCAGCTGCGTCACCCAGGACGTGCAGGAAGGCGCTGTGCACATTCAGGTCGTCATGGGAGTGAGTGTGCAGTCCCTTGGCAGCCAGCAGGTTGGCAACCAAACCCAGAACCGCAATTGCCAGCATCGGGATGGTCTGGACCTCTTCCGGAGAGATCAGCCGCTTGCTTCCCTCGTAGAGAATGCCGATTGCCATAATAAAGACCGTCAAGCCGTTGATCAGCGAAGCAAACACCTCGGCCCGATGTAAACCATAGGTGTGCCGATCGCTCGGCGGCTGAGCTGCCAGTTTGATCGCTCCGAGGGAGAGTAAAAGGGCGAACAGGTCAAGAAAAACATGCCCCGCGTCCGATAGGAGCGCCAAGGAGTTGGACCAGATACCGCCGATAACTTCAGCCACCAGAGTTATGGCGGTCAGGATTATGGCGAATAGCAGGCGTTGCGATATGTTTTGATCAATTTTGGACATGGTAGCCTCGCTAAATTCCTGAGCGGAGGGAATTCAGGTTATGCCCTCCCCAATGAACGAATGCGATGATCGACTTCCAGGCGGGCGATATTGGTGGCCAGATCGACCATTCGGAATATTTCAGGATGTTTGATGCCATAGAATATTTTGGAGCCTTCCTTGCGTCGACGAAGTATTCCGGCTGCAACCATCAAATTGAGGTGGCGCGATGTGTTTGACTGCTCCTCGTAGATCGCGGGATAGATCTCGCAGACGCAACGCTCACCATCACGTAACAGGTCGATAATCTTAATTCGTGTGGGTTGACCGAGGATTTTGAGTATGTCGGCACTGAGATAATTTCTGTCCATTGTGTACTCCACAATATGATTAATTAATCATATGTATATGTGCACATCGATTGTCAAGTATGATGTTTAATGCATTTATTATCAATGTGTTACGTAAAAATGAAAAAGAGGGTTCCATGGTGGAATCCTCTTTTTTTGTTGAGTGACGGGAAGGCCGGAAGCATTTGCTTTACTCGTCGTCAGACCAGAATTTCCCTCAGACATTCCAGAAGACGTGCATTCTCTGATTCCGTGCGTACGGCAACGCGAAAAAAACGGTTGGACAGGCCGGTAAAGGTGCTGCAATCGCGGATCAGAATCATTTTTTCCATCAGGCGCTGTTTCAGTTCGGTTGAGGTGATGCCTGAATTGATCTCGACCAGCAGGAAATTAGCGTTGGAAGGGTAGACGGTGAGCTGCGGAAAGCCTGAAAGGCTGCGGCTGAAATCTTCACGCAAGCCGGCAATGTATTCGATTGAGCGTTTACTGTACTCCTCATCGGCCAGGGCGGCTACGCCGGCAGTCTGAGCCAGAGTATTGACACTCCAGGGGCCGCCCATGGAAGTCAGGCGCTCGATCAGGGCAGGAGCTGCCATGGCATACCCCAGCCGCAGGCCGGGTATGCCGTAGAACTTGGTCATGGAGCGCAGCACAATGCCGTGGTCTGAGGTGATGATCATGTCTTTGGCCGAAGCTTTTTCGCAAAAATCCATGAAAGCCTCATCCAGCACCAGGAAAGTGCCTGTTGCGCGGCAGAGATCGTAAACTTGTTCAATGACCTGACGCGGATAGAGCATTCCGCTGGGATTGCCGGGGTTACAGAGGTAGAGTGCGTCGTAATATTCGTCAAGGACCCTGCTTAGCCTCTCAAGATCCAGGGAAAAGTTGTCGTTGGGAGAGAGGATCATGTGTCGTACCTCGCAACGATGCTGCAGCAGGGCGTGGGAGTATTCGCTGAAGGATGGTGAAATAATCAGGACGCTTTTGCCGGGCAGCAGGGCCGGGAGGTTGTAGATGATTTCGGTTGATCCGTTGGCGATGGCGATGTATTCGGGCGGGACGCCATGGAATCCGGCCAGCGCCTGCTTCAGTTCGCCGCAGTCGTTGTCCGGGTAGTGGACCAGGCTGTCCAATGCTCCGATAATGGCTTCCCTGACTTTTGGTGAGAGCCCCAGCGGGTTGATGCTGGCCGAGAAGTCGATTGAATCGGTGGGTGAGAAACCGTGTTGGCGGGCCATGGAAATGATATTGCCGCCGTGTTCATAGGTGTGCGACATGAATACCTCTCAGAAATGCAGCCGTGGCAAGTGAGATAACAGCCATGAGCAGTGTTGTGACAAACATCAGCCTGATCATGTGGCGATATGCCCGGCCATCGATGGGTTGCAGCGGATCGCCGATAAATTGCTTGACCGATTCGCGGCCGCCGTAGGTGGATGGTCCTCCCAGGCGGATTCCCAATGCCCCGGCGGCGGCCGATTCGGGATGGGCGCTATTGGGGGAAGGGTGGTTCAGCCGGTCGCGCAGGGCTATCGTAGCGGCGTTGCGGAGCGAAAGCCCTGTCAGCGGAGCGGCCATGATCATCAAGAATGCGGTCAGTCGGGCAGGGATAAAGTTCACCAGGTCGTCCATGCGGGCCGAGGCCCATCCCAGGTGAAGGTAACGCTCATTCTTGTACCCCACCATGGAATCTAGGGTGCTGACCGCCTTGAAGGCCATGCCGGTCACCGGTCCACCCAGGGCGAGCCAGAACAGCGGAGCAATGATGCCGTCGGTGGTGTTTTCAGCCACGGTTTCGATCAAGGCGCGCCAGATTTCCGGCTCGTCCAGGTTTTCAGTGTCACGGCCGACGATGTAGGACAGTTTGACACGCGCCGTAACAATATCACCGGCATCAAGGGCATTGGCCACCAGGGCCGATTCGCTCTGTAGCGAGCGGGCTGCCAGGCAGGTGGAGGAGAGCAGTGCTGCAACCAGCAGACCTGCCAGAGGGTGAATCCGGGACGAGCCCCACACTGCAAGCCAGGTTATTGACGCAGCGCACGATACGGTCAGGAACAGCAGCAGCACACCGGCTACCCGCTCATTCCGCATAGCTTTTCGCAGCAGTTTCTCCAGGACGTTTATCAGGCGGCCGATCATGACGACCGGATGCGGCAGCCAGCGGGGATCGCCCAAGGCCAGATCCAGAAGCAGCGCCAGGGCGAGAATGGCCGGGTCAGGCCAGATCACGGGAAAGTCCGCAGATCTCGAAGAGCTTCGGCATGTCCAGGTGTTGCTCCATGTGGGCGGAAAGCAGGTCAAAGGGGTCGCTGACCGGTTCCCGGTTTTCTTCCCATTGCAGTGGCATCCCTTTTTCACTCCGTATTTTGTTCAGGTAGATATCCCGGAAGCGGGTGTTGTCGAATACGCCGTGCAGGTAGGTGCCAAAAACCCGGCCGTCAACGGAAACGCAGCCATCTTCGATGTCGACACTATTTCTGCCACGCCGGAAGATGCGGGCAAATGGGCGGGGGGTATCCGTATAGTCGGTTCTACCCATGTGGATTTCATATCCGGCCAGTTCATCGGCGCAATCGGGAGCTATGGTGCGTCCTGGCTCTTCCAGGCGCGCCCAGGCCTGATGGGTCTCCTTGTCCGGCAGCATGGCGGTTTCCACCGGCAGAAGACCGAAACCCTCTGCTTCCGGCAAGGACGATTCCACCCGGTCAGGATCAAGCACGCGTTTGCCCAGCATCTGGTAACCGCCGCAGATGCCGACGATCCGTCCCTTGAAATTGGCGATGGCGTCAAAAAGTCCTTGCTCCCTGAGGAAGAGCAGGTCGCCGATGGTGGATTTGCTGCCCGGTATGATCAGAACATCAAGGCCATCGATCTGTTCCGGTTTTTTTATGTAGCTCAGGATCACGTCTTGTTCGGACTGCAACCGGTCGAAATCGGTGAAGTTTGAGATGCGCGGAAGCCGGACGATGCCGACCCGGATCTGTTGCCGTTTGTCTTTCAAAGCAACTTTTTTACTGTCCTGGCTGAGGATGACACTGTCTTCGGCGGGAAGACAGAGTTCGGGCAGCCAGGGCAGAACACCCAGTACCGGTACGCCGGTCCGCTCCTGGATGAAGTCGATGCCTGGCGTGAGGAGGGATGCATCGCCACGGAATTTGTTGATGATGACCCCTTTGATATAGGCTCTTTCCTGGGGATCGAGCAGGTCGATTGTTCCGGCGATTTGGGCGAAGACGCCGCCACGGTCGATGTCAGCCACCAGGATCACCGGGCAGCGGGCCATCAGGGCGATCTTCAGATTGGCAATGTCGTTGTCTTTGAGGTTGATTTCTGAAATGCTTCCGGCCCCCTCGGCAACAATAAAGTCATAGGTTTGGCGCAGGTTCTGAAAGCTCTCTTTTATTTTTTCAAATGCCTGGGGTTTATAGCTGTCGTATTCACGCACATTCATGTTGGCGACCGGCCGTCCCTGCACGATGATCTGGCTACCGGTGTCGGAGTTGGGTTTGAGCAGCACCGGGTTCATGTCGGTGTGGGGCGGGATGTTGCAGGCCTGGGCCTGCATGGCCTGGGCGCGTCCCACCTCTCCTCCCTCGGCGGTGACAAATGAATTGTTCGACATGTTCTGGGATTTGAAGGGCGCTACAGTCAGGCCGCGTTTGAGCAGCGACCGGCAGAATCCGGCGGTCAGGATCGATTTGCCCACATCCGAAGCGGTGCCGCAGAACATGAGGGCAGCGGCATCGGGCAGCGGCCCCCCGGTTTCCGTTATCGGGGTGCGCGTAGCGGCACCGGCATATTTGCGGGCATAGCCGCGCGGTGTCACCATGCGGCCACGGCTGTCCACAAAACTGCTGGCATTGCCGATGATCACGATTGTGGACATGTCGATTTCGTGGTTCAGCAGCTCGCCCAAAGTGGTGACCGTTACGGACTGGTTATCGCGGCAGGCGTTGCGGACAATGCCGGCCGGGGTTTCAGCAGGCCGGGAAGCGAGGATGATCCGGCGGGCTTCTTCAATCTGGGTGACGCGGCTCTTGCTGGCCGGGTTATAGATGGCAATTACGAAGTCGGCCTGTGCCGCGGCCTCCAGCCTGGATTTGATCAACTCCCAGGGGGTGAGCAGGTCGGAGAGCGAGATGACGGAGAAGTCGTGCATTAGCGGAGCGCCCAGGACCGAGGCAGCCGCCTGGACGGCCGAGATGCCGGGGATAACCTGTACATCTGGTTGCGAGGCCTTTTGATTGTCGTCGGCCTCGTTCTCCAACAGTTCGAACACCAGGCCGGCCATGCCGTAAATACCCGCATCACCGCCCGACACAAGGCAGACGGTTTCGCCGGAGCGTGCTCTGCGTATGGCTTCACGGCAGC
>WSSedB1CaDRAFT_10000343_pt1 | contig 21155 bp, 17 predicted proteins | sample WetSurSB1Cattail_FD_9460 | JGI IMG/M metagenome (IMG submission 9460)
AAAGTGAAGAATGACTTCAAGGATTATGATGTAAGGGTATCCGTTCTGGGACATCTTCAGAGAGGTGGATCACCTTCAGCCATCGACAGGGTAAATGCCAGCAGGCTTGGACAGGCTGCAGTAGAAGCCCTTATAGATGACCAGAAGAGCGTTATGGTTGGTATTATGAACGGAGAGATAACTCTTGTGCCTTTCCGTAAAGCCGTAAAGCTTCATAAAGATGTGAACCGCGATCTTGTGGAATTAGCTAAAATATTATCAGTATAGAAAAAGTCAAAATGTCTTCATCCAAAGTCTATTTTACCAACCTGAGAGCAAACCAGTCACAAAATCTTTTTAAAAAGCTTGATTCACTTATTCTGAAAGCCGGAATTGATAAAATTGATTTCCATAAAAAGATAGTTGCCGTTAAGCTGCATTTCGGAGAACCCGGTAACCTTGCTTACCTAAGACCAAACTATGCAGCCCGGATAGTAAAGTTCCTGAAAGGAAAGGATGCTATCCCGTTTCTTACTGATTGCAACACTCTTTATTTTGGAAGACGCTCAAATGCCCCTATGCATCTTGAGGCTGCGTTCGAAAATGGATATAATCCTCTTACCACTAATTGTCCGGTAATAATTGGTGATGGAATAAAAGGAACCGATTATCGCGAAATCGAGTTGAATCTCGAGTTTTGTGATACAGCCAAAATCGGAAGCGCGATAGCCGATTCAGATGTTATTATTTCAATGAATCATTTCAAGGGCCACGAAATTACCGGTTTCGGAGGTGCAATTAAGAACCTTGGGATGGGTTGTGCTTCTGTTGGCGGTAAGCTCTTTCTCCATTCAGGATCTTCACCGGAAATATTTGAAGAGAATTGCACAGGATGCAGAGTGTGCGAGAAATATTGTGCACACGATGCTGTTGCGGTTGGCAAAGATAAAATTGCACATATCAACTATGAGAAATGTGTGGGATGCGGACAATGTGTTGCCGTATGTCAGTATGATTCTGCAAGAGTTGTCTGGCAAAATTCTTCAGAAATAGTCTGCAAAAGAATTGCAGAATATTCCCTGGCTGTTGTGAAAGATAAACCTGCTTTTCATATCAATTTTATAATGAATGTATCACCGGATTGTGATTGCTGGGGATATAATGATTACCCATTGGTACCAGACCTTGGAATAGCAGCTTCGTTTGATCCCGTAGCTCTTGATCAGGCATGCGCAGACCTGGTTTTGGCAGCTCCTGTACTCCCGGGGAGCAGGATATGTGATGACCATAGTGAGAGCGACATGACAGGGGAAGATAAATTTAAACTGGCTCATCCTGATACCTTCTGGCAAGCCGGACTGGAGCATGCCGTCAAGATAGGACTTGGAAACAGAGAATACGAATTAGTAACTGTTTAATAAATAATAAGTCATAACTTTTTACCTTTAAGACGCAAAGACACCAGGTTTAACCAAAAACTCATCATTAATCCGAATTTCTGGGGAACTTTTGTGGCTATCCGCTTTGTTGCGGGAAAGAAATACAAACAGGAATACTATATTAATTTAATGAATGCAAAAGTAAGTATCGCACGACTGTCAATAGTATCCAACACTCTTCTGATTTTAATGAAGTTAGGAGTCGGATTAATCAGCGGATCGGTAAGTATAATGTCTGAAGCAATCCATTCTTCGATGGACCTTATTGCGGCGGTAATTGCATTCTTTTCTGTCAGGGTTTCTGATAATCCTCCCGATTCAAGACATCCCTATGGTCATGGTAAAATTGAAAACATTTCGGGAGTCATAGAATCTCTCCTGATTTTCCTTGCAGCAATCTGGATCATTATTGAAGCTGTCAAAAAACTCGTCGGTGAGAAAATTGAACTTGATTCCATTGCTTTGGGATCGCTGGTAATGCTTATCTCTGCAATAGCTAATATCTTTGTTTCACGAAAATTATATAAGGTAGCCCGTTCGACCAACTCTATCGCACTGGAAGCTGATGCCCTTCATCTTAAAACCGATGTTTATACTTCCCTGGGAGTTTCAATCGGCCTTGGACTTATTGCCATTACCGGAATAAACTGGCTTGATCCTGTCATCGCTATACTGGTCGCATTGTTTATAATCAAAGAGGCATATCACCTTCTCAGAAAAGCTTTTACCCCCCTAATCGATACTGCATGGAACAACGATGAAATTATAGAGCTTGAAAAAAGATTAACCGGTCTTGATGTTAGTTATCATGATCTCAGAACAAGGGTTGCAGGAAATTACCGTTTTATAGATATTCACATTCAGATCCCTGAAAATGAAACTGTCGGAAGTGCTCACAGATACTGCGACAAGATAGAGAACGAACTCAGAAGCGTTTATGAAAATCTGACAGTGACAATTCATGTGGAGCCCAGCTAAAGAACACCTTCCGGTTTCTTTCTGAAAGCTCCTGCCAGCTCATGCCTTGATTTTTCCCTGGCTCTTATCTCAGGTATAAGATCCTGCCCTTCCAACCTGAATTTTTCATCCTTTTCCGGATTATTAAGATATATTACAGTTCCCGGATCAAGACCTTTTAAAATCAAAACCTTTTTTTCATTTGAAATGCCGAGAAGAACAATCTGTTTGGTACCTTTCTTCGTATAAACAAATGGTATAGTGTCAGCTCCTGCCTGTACACATTCTATTGGAACATAAATTGCATCTTTCACAGTTGTGACAATTATTTTATTACCTGTAGTCATCGAAGGTCTGAGTGCAGGATCAATTCCATCCACTTTTATCTGAACTTCAAATACTTTGTCATTGGTATTCTGCAGTTTTTCACCCACATTGGCTATGAAAGTTACAACTCCCCTGAACCTCTTCGCCGGGAACGCATCAACTGTAATGTTTACATCCTGACCTATTTTAATTTTACTCACATCAATCTCATTAATATAAGTTTTTGAAACCATTGAAGTCAGATCAGGAAGTGTTGCCACTACCCTATCGAACGGGTTGATCATTGATCCGACTTTTCTTTTCGTACCTGACCATTCCTTCTTATAAATAACCATACCTGATGACGGCGCTTTTATGGTAAACTGAGACAATACTTCCTCAATATCTTTAACCCTGCGTGATACCTTATTTACCCAGTATTGCTGGCTTGCTATATCAGTTTTATTTTGTGCCATTACCTGAATATAACTTCTTTTTTGTTGTTCCAGAGTTCTTTGGGCTTTATCGAGTTCAATTTCAGCTTCCCTGATTGTTGTAGGAGGTTCATACTTTGAGTTGTGAAGTGTCATTGCAGCCTCTTCAACGGTAAATTGCTGATTTCTAATCCCATCCCTTAAGTCATTGAGGACAACCGCTGAGTCAAGCAGTTTAACATCCAGTGCTGTCTTAAGAGTAGCGAGTGATTCCCGGGCATCTTTAAGGCTGTTATTTAAATCTGTGCGGTCGAGGGTAGCAACATAATCGCCTTCCCTAACTACTGTGCCTTCAGGAATCAGGTCCTGAATTTTTATATTAAAGAATCTGATATCACGACCCAGTGCAATTTCGGGTCCCTTTATATCCACCGATTTCTCAGCTAATAATTCACCTGCTGATGTAACAGCTATCTCGAACGGACCCCTCCTGACTTCTGTATAAAGCTCGGTCCGGTTTCTCTTTGAAGTGATCCTGGTAAGTGCAAACAATAGAATTAGCGCAGCAGCAACTACTATCGCGGTAATGATTAATGTTTTCTTCATATTATCTTAACTGAGAACATACTCAAAAAGTATGAACCTCGAAATTATCAAAAATAAACCGGGGGAAGCTAATGTGACAAATATTTAACAACAATTAACATGTTTATTTCGCAGTGCTCTCACAAATGCATACAATGGAAATCTTTTTTAATCACAAACCTGCCTGTCTGCATAAGGCAGGTTTGTGAATATCCTTTGTGAACTTTGAGTTTAATGGATTTCACTTCACCTACAACCGCGAGAAATGGTAATAAATAATGATATAGGTTAAAACCTTTTACTATTATCCCTTTGTTACATCCTGAATTATCCCTTTCATAAATTCAGCAGACAGTTTTGCATTTTTATCTGCAAATTCAATTCCAACTGTCTGACCATTTACTATAGGCAACGGATGACACAATTCATAGCTCATGTAACCCGAGTAACCGATCTCATGCATAGCCTTTACAAAATGACGATAGTAGTCTTCACCTTTTACCTTCCCGTCATTACCTCTGTCATACTCTCCTCCGAAATGAGATAATACCTGCAGATCACCCACAGCCTGGGCGGCTTTTCTAATATTTTCCTCACTCTTGTCATCCATAATCGGAACATCGAGCGACACTTTCAGATTTGGAGAACCAACCTCTTTAACCATTCTGAGTACATCGGTATAATCCTTTACAACAGGCTTATGATTCTGCAGGGCCAGGATAACTCCTGCATCGGCAGCATATCCTGAGCACTCTTTTAATCCTTCCCTAACCCACGACCAGGTTTCTTCTTCCGTGAATTTAGAATGGGTATAATTCCAGATATCCTTAGCAATATCATATTGGGCCAACTGCGGATGCAGTGTAACTCCCGGCCAGCCCATGAACATCCGTAAAGTTTTTGCACCCAGATCGGCTGTCATCCTGATAAGATTTTTTATGTACATTATCTGGCATTCCCTGTGTTCAGGAATCGGGCTGCTTAAATCATTATTACCGGCAACTCCATATATCTCTATACCTGAACCGTCGGCCACTTTTCTCAATTCTTTACATCTCTGTGCAGGCCAGTCAAGCGGGTTGCCGTGTGGACGCTTTCCATCGATTTCAATCCCCGAATAACCATATTCCTTCGCTCTTTTTACCATATCCTCAAGCGGTAAAGCAGCTCCCTTGTACCACACACCAAGATAAGTTATGCTGTACAATCCGACTTTTATATCAGATTTTTTCTTCTGATCACCGGGCATTATGGCATTAAGGCCGGTTGCAAGACCTGCCGTAGCAGTAAGTGTGGTGGCAACAAACTGTCTGCGGTTCATTGAATTAATTTCTTTCATGGGTTCTCCTCCTGTTTATTTGACATCCAAGTTATGAAATCGAATTATAAAATTAAACAGATAATTTTATTAATCCACAATTGTTGAGATCTTAAATAAATCTGTTTAACCTGAGAGCGCACAACGTATGAATTGGATTTCCTCTGTGAACTCTGTGCTTCTCTGTGTCCCTCTGTGTAAGTTCTTTCTTTGGTTACAGGGAGACAACAAAGTAGCTCAGAGATTCACAGATGAAAATTAGCGCTCAGATTATAAACCCGGTATAACTAACACCTTTCCGGCAGTCATATTACCCAGGTAAGTATCAATAGCTGATTGAGTTTTTTCAAGGGGAAATCTGTTTTGAACAGTTATAGTCAGATCATTTTTAAGAAGTTGTCTTACTCTGTATAGATTAAGTACAGTTTTAATCATGCTGGTTTCTTTCATCCAGTTTGCGAGGTAAAACCCATGAAGCTTTTTATTCTCCAGAACCAGTGGCCTTAATGAGGTTCCCTGATCGATGCCCGAAAGTTGACCATAAACAATGACAGTTCCTCCATAAGGAAGAGCTTCAAGCAACTGCCGGGTATGACTTCCGCTTATCGGATCAAGAGCCAGTGTAGCATTTAATTTATGTGTAAGTAACCTCAACTGATCAGTATAATCTGCGTCAGTGTTTTTTAAAACATACCTGGCTCCGTCTTGCCGGAGCTTCTGAGCCTGCAAGTCATTTTTAACTACATTGATAACCGGAATATTATGCTTATTCCCTAATAATCTGATCATTCCTCCCAGGGCACCGGCAGCAGCAGAATTTATTATCGCTTTATGTTTATCATTAAGGATAATATCAAAAAAAGCTACTGCAGTCATAGGGTTGACGAGTAACATTGAGCCCTGCTCATCTGAGATTTTCTTAGGCAGAGGAAAGCAATAACCCGCCGATGTCACCATATATTCAGCCCATGTACCGCTAGAAGGCGAGATTGCTGAGCACGCTACCCTTTTACCAAGCCACAATCGTGGCAGTATGCCTTTACCAGCCTCAACAACTGTTCCGCTTCCTTCTAACCCCGGAATAAAAGAATTTATATCCTGCTCATCAGAAATACCATTGATCCTTGCCAGATCAGAAGGATTGACAGGAGAAGCAGATATTTTCACAAGTACCTCGCCTGTTTTCGGATGCGGTACCCTGACAGTTCTGGTTACTAATGGGCCGCCCATCTTTTCAAGTTGAACTGCCTGCATCATTTCGGGAATATTCATATCTTTCAGTTATATGTCATTGAAACATCTAATATAGAATTTATGTTTAAGAAATGATCGTTCCGGCTTATTACTGAGACTTTAGTAATAATTTGATACTGATTTGTGCTGATCTGTAAATACTGAAGGAATTATTTTTTGTTGCCACCGGAACATAATATCTAAAATGAATCAGAATCATCTTTTTCTTATAATATGTAACTTGTATCTTTATATCACTTTTATGTACTGGAACAGATAACCTTAAAACACATATTATGTCACTCACAGAGAAAATTTCAAGCGATCTGATAACTGCCATGAAGGCTAAAGACAAAGTTGTTCTTGAGGCCATAAGGGCCGCCAAAACCGCATTTACACTTGCCAGAACTGAGAAAAGCGGTGATGCCGTTCTTACAGATGAAGAAGAATTAAAAATAATTCAAAAATTAGTTAAACAGAGAAGGGAATCGGCTGCTATTTATAAAGAGCAAAACCGACCCGATTTGTATGAGAAGGAGGTTACTGAAGCTGATGTTCTTGAAAAATATCTTCCTGCAAAAATGACCGAAGAAGAGTTAATGAAGATTATAAAAAACATTATTGAGCGGGTGGGAGCAAAATCACCTGCCGATATGGGCAAAGTTATGGGGGTTGCCACCAAAGAACTTGCTGGGAAAGCGGATGGAAGAGAGATCTCTGCTAAAGTTAAACAACTGCTTGGCTCCTGAATTATTCACCTGAATTTAAATCCAATATTATGAGAACTTTTAAATCTATTTTGATAATAGGCTTGCTTCTTATTGCTGCTCAGAATATGTCAGGCCAACAGAAAGGTTATTACAGATATCCTGCTATTCATGACAATAATGTGATCTTTACTGCAGAAGGTGATCTGTGGATTTTTAACCTCCTGACAAATGAATCGAAAAGGCTCACCTCAAATCACGGCGTTGAATCTCATGCCAGCGTTTCTCAGGATGGGAAGTGGATTGCATTCGTCGGACAATACGAAGGTCCCTCCGAAGTTTATGTAATGCCGCTTGAAGGCGGAACACCTAAACGGTTAACTTATGAAGAAGGAAGTCCGATAGTTTATCAGTGGACATCGGATGGTAAGATCCTGTATTCTACCACAAGCCGGTCAACTCTTCCGAATGCCCAGCTTGTTAAACTTGATCCCGTAAATATGACAACGGAGCTCATCCCTCTTATGCAGGCTGATCAGGGGACTTATTCACCTTCAGGTGAGCTTTTCTTCACCCGGCTCCGCGATCAGGGTAGTCACACAAAACGTTATAAAGGAGGAACAGCACAATCGCTCTGGAAATTCGACGGCACAAATGAAGCAAAACCGATTACTGCCGATTATCCCGGTACAAGTAAAGATCCCATGTACTACAATGGGCGGATTTACTTTCTTACCGACCGCGATGGTACAATGAATGTGTGGTCAATGAACACCGAAGGCAGCGATCTCAAACAGCATACCAAAGTAACCCGCTGGGATCTTGCTGATGCTGATCTGTATGACGGTAAAATTGTATGTCAGCAGGGGGCAGATATCATTCTTTACGATATTGCCACCGACAAATCCACAAAACTGGATATAACACTTAACTCCGATTTCGATCAGAAAAGAGTTCAATGGATCAACGATCCCAAGTCTAAGATAACAGCAATGGATCTCTCATATAAAGGTGACCAGGTGGTACTTACTTCAAGAGGAAGAATTTTTTCCGTGCCCGTGGACGCCGACAGGTGGTCGGAGGTGACGAGGAAATATGGCATAAGATACAAAGATGCAACCTATATTAATCCGGAAAATGAATTAATGATGCTTTCGGACGAATCAGGCGAATTTGAAATATGGAAAACTGACAACTACGGTTTTAATTCACCTGTACAGGTAACAAACGGATCGAAAAATTATATCGAAAACTTTCTGCCATCACCCGATGGAAAATATATTATCTATAATGAAAAGGATAATATGCTGATGCTTTATTCAAAATCAACCGGGGCCTCTGCTTTGATTGCTAAGAATGACTATGGTTTTTCTGCACCTTTCGCATGGTCGCCTAATAGTCAGTTCGTTGCATATACCGACAGGGGTGTCAACCAGAACGGATATTTGAAAATTTATGACGTTAAGGAAGCTAAATCATACCAGGTAACAACAGGCAGACAGGAAGACTATTCTCCACGTTTCAGCAGGGATGGCAAGTGGTTGTATTTCTTATCGGAACGTACCCTGAGTACAACCGTAAAAAGTCCATGGGGAAACAGACAACCTGAACCGTATTACAATAAAACGGCAAAAATATATGCCTTAGCACTTAATAAAACTGCTGTATTCCCTTTCCGCGAGATAACAGAACTTAATTCAGCAAAAGCCGACACTTTAAAAACCGGAAAAGAAAAAGACAAAAAGAAACCCGACAAGAAACCCGACACGTCTAAGATAAAAACCGAGGAAAAATTTGATATTACAGATGCAGGTTCGAGACTTTATGTTGTGCCAATGAAAGCTGCCAATATTGGTGATTTTGAACTAAGTAGCGACTGGCTCTACTGGTCGGAGTATAACCCTGATGATAACAGTGTTAATCTCAATGCTCTGAAAATAACCAACAAAAAGAACAACGAAGTAATAAATATTGCCTCTGCAATAAACGGTTTCAAACTCTCAGGCGACGGGAAAAAACTTCTCATAAAAGACAAGAATGGTATAGTTGTTCTGGCTGCTGACGGTACCAAGCCAGATGCTAAGAAAAATGCAGTTGATCTCACCAAATGGGCATTCACAATTGATCCTGTTGAAGACTGGAAACAGATGTTTAAAGATGCATGGCGTATGGAACGCGATTATTTTTATGATAAAAACATGCATGGCGTTGACTGGAAGGGCGTTTATGATCAATATCTGCCTTTGGTAGACCGCGTTACCGACAGGTACGAGCTCGATGATATTCTGGCAAGGATGATCTCAGAACTTTCGGCATTGCACATGTTTGTTTACGGTGGTGATAAACGCCTTCCGAGCGATAATATTTCCAATGGTTATCTTGGGGCCGTTCTGTCGCGCGACAAAAATAATGAAGGGTTTGTAATAGACCATATTTTCAGGACTGACCCTGATTATCCTTCAGAATTATCGCCACTTGCAAAACCTGAACTTAAAATTCAGGAAGGTGATATAATTACGAATGTGAACGGAGTTTCAACAAAAGATTTGCCCGAAATTAACGAGCTACTGGAAAACAAGGCTGATGTACAGGTCAGGCTCAAGCTTAAAAATTCAAGGGGAGAAACATATGAAGAAGTGGTAAAACCTCTCAGTGCAGGTGCATTTTCCGGTTTACGCTACAATGAATGGGAATATACGCGTCGGTTAAAAGTTGATACTGCTTCGGGGAACAAAATCGGGTATCTTCATCTCAAAGCAATGGGCGGTTCCGACTACGATGAGTTTGTTAAGAACTTCTATCCGGTTATCGGAAAAGAAGGCCTGATTGTCGATGTACGGCATAATCGCGGTGGCAATATTGACAGCTGGCTGCTAGAAAAACTCATGCGTAAGGCATGGTTCTACTGGGCACCCAGGGTAGGTAAATCAACACCTAACATGCAATATGCCTTTACAGGTCATATTGTTGTCCTTATGGATGAACACACAGCATCTGACGGTGAAGCATTCTCCGAAGGATTCAGAAGGCTCGGGCTGGGAAAACTTATTGGAATAAGAACATGGGGCGGAGAAATATGGTTGTCTTCAGGAAACAGGCTAGTGGATAACGGAATAGCAACTGCAGCTGAGACAGGTGTTTATTCACCTGATGGAGAGTGGCTTATAGAAGGATGGGGCGTTGAACCTGATATAAAGGTTGACAATCTTCCTTTTGAAAGCTTCAATGGGAAGGATGCTCAGCTTGAGGCTGCAATCCAATATCTGATTAAACTTGATATAGAACAACCGGTTATCACCCCGGCAATACCTAAATACCCTATTAAGGCTTTCGATTATAAAGATAAATAGTTGATGAATTCTCTGTGGCTCTCTGTGATTCCTCTGTGCGACTCTGTGTAACTGAAAATTAAGAACTTACACTGAGTTGCACAGAGAAGCACTGAATTGCACAGAGAAAATTCACGTGATTCTTTATGTGCTTTGTGTATTCTTTGTGCGCTCCCAACGCTTCGGTCGGGATCTTTGCTTTGTTATGTGGTTATCGGATTTTTTTTCTTATTCTGTAGTGAAACACGAAGCCGGCATTAGTTTGATACCTATCATTCAAGCGTTATAAAATATTCATTACCTTTTCTGATCTTATCAAGGATTTTCCATTTTATATTAACTGAATCGTTAAAAGATATGATAAGATTATCGTTATCAGAGATGATTGATTCTTCGGGAACAAATACCTCCACCTTTTTTACAAACCAAATCTGATCCGCTATAACCGAAACTGTCTTACAATTAACAATGCTTAAAGTATTTTCTCCTTTGGCTAATTTCAAAAGGGTTGAATGGAGAATAGTGCTATCATTTACTGCTTCGGCATGCATAGGATCAAAACCCTTAAACTCCGGAAATTCTTTAAACGATAGTAAGATTTTTATGCCGGCTTGTTTATTAAAATTATCATAGTTTATCGCATGCTTTTGCTTTTCACTGTTAGTAAAGATCTTAGCCTTGGCATTCTCATAGGATAAATCGGGTAAGGTAACCTTATGAGGAGACAATTTTTTGATGAAATAGTCATATAGAAACAGACCCGATGAATAGTACTCCGACTGCCAGTTTTTGATATGTTTCGACAAAATTATACACTGGGCCATACCTGTCAGTAAACATCTGCTTCTCAGTCCGTTCCGGCTATAGAACGGGTCAACCAGCTGATAGAGATACCTGTGATGAATATATTCCTTATCAACCCTGGTTTTTGCGAAATGCTGCATATAACTGTACTCACAAAATGTTGCCGGTCCTTCCACCGATTCAGCACCTTTTTCATATTCAAGATATTTTGTACCAATAATCTCCTCCCTTTTGCTCCTGCATGTAAAAAACAGATTCAGGTCTTTTGCAAATTTTTCAGGCGCATCCGACAGCATTTCCAGCAACAAAGTATTTTCAAACTGCTTGAGCGCAAAATTCTTATCGTTTTCAGGATATGTAAGCAGGTCGGCCGGATTATCAAATTTCAGATCCTTCACATAATTTCGCTGATAAACGTGATGAAGCTCATGAAACAACTCTGCATAAAACTGATTTATTGAAGAATATTGCTGCTGGCCATAATCGTTATGTGCGGTCAATACACCATTTATTTCGGTTTGTGTAGCGCCATACAGTCCATAATCTTCCTGATTTAACAAATAAATGCCATCACTTATATACCTGCCATTAAATGGCGGTTTCGGATGGTTCATGAGAAAAGCAGGACCATTTAACCTGAAGATACAATATGGGCCTGTTTTCATATCGGGCCATATTGAATCTTCAACAGCTTCAAGATTCTTTCTGAAAGTTATAATAGAATCCATAAAAACGCTGTCGATTGCTTCAAATTGCTGCGCTTCTGTGATGAAAATAATTGAAAAAAACAAGATCAGAAGAAAAGAAAAACGTTTCATTAAACACTCCTTCCATAAAATAATTACACTTTGATTTTAATAACAGCGATTCCGGTCAGAAAAGCCCTCCGGAATCAATTGCTAAGGTAGCTTTTAAGGATGAGTAATTTAAATTTTCTCGCCATTCAGAATACTTCAAACTTAATATTCACTGAAATAACCTGTCTGAATAATTTATCAGTAAGGATACTTTCAGTAATAAGCCGGCTGCAGCATTAAGAAATAAATAGCGATTTTCCCTTTACTGACAGCCTGGCTGTAAACAATTATAATGTTTATCCAAATTAAGATCAGTCTTATAATATCATTCATATTTAAGCGATTGTGCCGGATTTACTCTCGCTGCCCTGAGTATCCTGTAACTGATCGTAAGAAGAGCAATACCAAGAGCAATGCTTAATCCTGCAACAAAACTGAATACTCCGAGGTTTATTCTGAAATAAAAATTCTGCAGCCATTTTCCTGCTATATAATAAATCAACGGACAGGCAATAAGTGCTGAAACTGTTACAAGGATAACTATCTCTCTGGATATTTCAACATATATGCCGGCTACCGAAGAACCCATCGCCTTCCTTACTCCTATCTCCTTGGTCCGTTGTTCGACTGTAAATGATGTAAGACCGAACAGGCCGAGGGCAGCTATAAAAATTGCAAGAATTGAAAAGATCACTGCCATCTGGGCGTTTTGTTTCTCCTGTATATACATTTTTTCAAAATCCTGATCCAGAAAATAATACTGTAGCGGATTATTTTGCACATATTCTTTCCATTTGGATTCAATAGCGCCTATTGTCTTCGCATAATTCCTGGCTGATAACCTGACGGTTATGTAACCCCACATCATCCCATCATTCTGGAATTTGAAAATGCATGGATTGATCGGATTTCGCAACGATTCAAAGTTGAAATTTTTCACAACCCCGAGAATAGGAAGATAATTCATTTTCCCCGAATCGCCAGGCTCCATGAATCTTGTTTTCTGAATATCAGTAATACCAAAATTCTTAATTGTGCTTTCATTGACTATGCAGGCTTCCTTATCTGCTGAATAGGATTCATTAAAATATCTTCCGGAAACCAGCTTCATGCCATAAGTATCTAGAAAATTATAATCGGCCCAGGTTGTTGTCATAAGAAAACTCTCTTCTTTTCGTCCTTCAATCCTGTAACCATTTGTATTATTGACACGACCAGGTACAGCAGTAGAACTGGTAATATTTATAACACCTGGTATGTTTTTTACAGCTTCCTTGAATGATTTCATTTTTGTCCCAAGGGCATGTGCCCGGTTTATGACTATCAACTGTTCTTTATTGAATCCGACATCTTTATTGAGCATGTAGCTTATCTGCCTGTACATGATAATGGTACCAACAATCAGAAGAATGGAAACAGCAAACTGAAATATGACCAGTACTCTTCTCAACCGGCCATTTTTCATACTGTTCCTTACACTTCCTTTAAGCACTTCATATGGATTGAAAGAGGAAAGAAACAGGGCAGGGTAACTGCCGGCCAGAAAGCCAACAACAACAGTGAAAAGCAACAGCAAAGGAAGAGTGTACCAATCAGCAAAAAGTCTGATAACCAGGGTTGTGCCAAGCAGATTATTAAAATAAGGTAGTGTGACTTTAATAAAGATAAGAGCTATTACCAGTGAAATTAATGAAAGGATGAATGACTCGGAAAGAAACTGGGTGATCAACATACCCCTGGATGAACCTCCGATTTTTTTAATTCCGACCTCTTTTGCCCGCCTCGATGCCTGTGCTGTTGAGAGGTTCATGAAATTTATAGCCGCAATCAGAACAATAAGTATAGCAATACTGCCAAATATTATAAGATACTTTGGATCGCTGGCCGCTTTAAACTCCTGTTGAATCGAAGAGTCAAGATGAACATCTTTCAGATTCTGTAAATAAAACCTGTACTTATTGCCCTGTTTTTCAAAATCCTCCATGGTGACTCCAAGGTACTGCTGAGCTTCAGGTCCCACATATTTTAATATCATTCCCGGTATCTTCTGATTGACTGTTTCATAACTTGCATTTGGTTTCAGAAGTAAATAAGTGCTGAGGTTATTGCTGAGCCATACAGGATTTTTTGATCTTTGGTCAGTCATAAATGATGTAAGAATACTGGCTTCAAAATGTGATTTTGCAGGTATATCACTCATCACACCGCTAACTATATACCGTGTTGTATCAGTACCTATCCTGATAGCTTTGTCAATCGGATTTTCATTTCCAAATATTTTTTTTGCTGTCGACTCAGAAAGAACAGCTTTGTGCGGGGCATTGAGAAGATTTTTCGGATCGCCCTTCAGTACGGGAATTGTGAAAAAGTCAAAGAAGGATGAGTCGGCTTCAATAAGGTGTTCTTCAGTAAATGACTGGTTATTGTACTCAATAACTGTAGGACCATTGCCCGACATTCTTAAAAAATCTTCAACTTCAGGGAATTCCCTTAACATAGTAGGTCCCATCACGGCTGCCGATGTGGCAATTGTTACTTCCTGACCACCTATTTTCCCATTAAGAATAGCTCTGAAAATACGATCTTTTTTCGTATTATATTTATCATAACTGGCTTCATTTATTACGTATAGTGCTATAAGAAGACTGCAGGCAATGCCAATTGAAAGTCCGAGTATATTAATAATAATGTAGGCGCGCTGTCTTTTAAATGACCTCAGGCTGTGCCTGATCAGATTGTTAAACATGATTTCTTCTTTATTAGATTATATAAAATTACATTTCAGAGATATCCTCATTCTGTTTTGTCTATCAGGATCCCGTTCAATAGACGAAAAAAAACCAGTGGTGCTGCAAGAGAATTATTTGTTCCGGACGAAAAGCAGAAAAAATGCAATTGCACCAGAACACAAAGGCACATAAAGAGCTAATATTTAAAGACATATGCTTTGTGAAACTTAGCGCCTCAGTAACATAGTGGTAAAAAAAGCTTCTTTTGTGAACAGAATAACGAAAACTAACTCACCGGAAATCCTCGATTTTCACTTCATAGTGCTGAGATGTCTTATCATATCGGGAAAGAATCTTTTGAGCCTTGTCAGGCACAACAGCTCTTTCATAATCATCACCCGCAAATTTTTTAACCGAATCAACAGTGTCAAACCACATAATAGTAATAAATTCAGTCTCATCCGATATTTGCCGGCGTAATAATTGAATACCCTTGTACCCGGTTATGTTTCTGTTCTTTATTCCGACGAAAATCTCCTCTTTGAGAAGTTTCTCATACAAATCAGCGTTTACAGGCGTTGTATAACCATGCCAGATTCTGCTTATCATAATTTAAACTTTTAAGTGACTTTTAAATGCATTATCAACTACCGGAGTCGCAAGGAATGAGGGCAACCCCAGCTTTCCAATTGTCTCACTGCAAAAAATAAATGATCCTGGTTCGTCCTCTTTATAAGTCTCTTTAACTATCATTTCAATCTTTTCCATATATTCTTCACCATCGTTTATTAATTTTTCTATATCTGAATAATTTGTAAGAGGCGGAGTCCATGAAGTAAGTAAAATGTTATCCCTGACATTTAATTTTATGCGTTTCAGAGAATTCATTAAATCGGGATAATTGTCATAATTAGGGATATCATTTTTTAATGGAACAGAATCAGCTGTAAACAAAATATGATCCTCTTTAAATAAAATATTCAGTGATCCCTTTGAGTGTCCCGGAGCATGAATTATTTCTAAAGTAACATCAGTATCAGCCTTCAATTCCTGACCATCTTGTAATATGTTGTCAACTTTAACAGGATTATCCACCAGATCAGAGAAACCTGGAACAGGTCTTTCTCTGTTCTGCAACCCGATATTTTCTATCCACGGAATTTCACTACTATGAGCAAATACCCGGCACTTTGTCAACTCTTTGATCTTATTGGCGGAACCTATATGGTCGGGATGAGAATGTGACAAAATTATAGTATCAATGTCAGAAATATTCCTGTTGTTTTGTCTTATATAAGAAAAGATTTTTTCTTCGCTACCCTTTACTCCGGTATCTATCAAAGTAATTCTATCTCCAAATATTAAAATGACATTCACGAACCGTGACAAAATTTTCCCGGGACTTATTGTTATTTCGAAATCAATTTTCAACAAGTGTATTTTATCTTTCAATTTCATTTTTTTTCTGGAAATTGTTAATACTGTGAGGTGTATTTCAAAGTTAAACAAAGACTTCCGGGTTTTAAACCCCGATTTTCAGATTATTTTGCCTGTTTTTAATTAAAATATCCGCTTTCAGCAATTACTGAGTCTGAGTTCAGAGAACAAATTTCTTCGAGTTTCATTCCCTTTTTTATACAGGCCTCTATAATTCGATATCCGGCAAAAAATCCGGTTTTCTCAACAAATCCTTTTGGAGGAGTAGCAACTTCTCCGTCAGCGATAAACTTCTTTAGACCCATGAAGGTAGTATCATTAAGATCAGCCTCAATCGAAGTTTTTATCATATGTTCATTCTCAAAGCACCATTTCACTGACGACTCCGTCATAAATGGGATAGCTTTCGAAATCCCGGTATTATTTATCAATGTTGTTAAATAGACAGCCATTCCCTCTGATACAATTTCTCTTTTTAATGTGAACGGCTCCTGAGGTCGTCTTTGAATATGAAGATGATGAGAATATTCATGCACCATTATCTTTGGAACATCTGCTGTATCTATCAGTAAAGAGATATAGATTGTGCTCTTTTCCGATCCGGGTATTATAAAACAACCTCCATATGGCAAAAAAAGACACAAATCAACCGGATTAGGGTTAAGAGGTTTAAGAATATTGTTTGCCCTGAGGATAAGGGAATCACACAGGTAATTCAGTGTTTTTTTATCGTAGAGGTTGAAATATTTTTCAAAGTCTTCTCTTTTAAAGTTTTTTACTTCTTTTGGAAAGCTAACGGAATCAATTGTGTCCCAGCTTAATGTTTTGTCGTGTACTGCCTGCATTTCCGGACAGGCATCAAGTACTATCTTTTTATAGCTTTCCCAGCTTTTGTCAGAATTCAGGAAATCTTCAAACAGCTTGTACGCAAGGATAATCCTTCCATTATTTTTTATAATTATGTATTCAGAAGTATTGCTTTGAGCTGACAGCGGATAGTTATATGTGAATATAAAAAGCGGAACAAGAATAGAAGCTTTAATTAACAAATTTTTCATAACGTCAGTTTTAAAAATTAAATTTCAACAAATGACGTTTATTAATCATTTTTGCTGCATTCTGAAACGTGCAATTTGCGTTAAACGCTTAATGTTCAGGTATCAGTTTTACTTTTTAAAAAATGAGAAATTAAATTATTCATATAATTTTGATTTCTTTTTGTACCAGAATTCAGTTTCTTGTAACTTGAGATTCCTCACTTCTCCGCCTAATGGCGGATTCGTTCGGAATGACACTTTTAGTCACATATGTAGCGTTAGCGAGGAATCTCATAATCAATATCGTGAGAATATTATTGATATCCAATCTTCAGATTTAAAAAAAATGGAATTTTACAACTCTTTGATACCCCAGAATTTATTGATATCGGTCCATTTTGAAACCTGTGGTTTGACAAAATTGCGTTTTGTCTGTTCAATGGTCAGTCCGCGAATTTCAATATCCGACAAGTATCCGGGTTCCATTCCTGCTTTGTGTGCTAAACTGATTGCAGGTATCTCTTCTGATTCAAAACCCATAATAGTTGATCCTACCATGTCAGTTGCAAGAGGAGAAGTGCCGGCAATTATTAATCCCATGTCAACAATGGTCCCATTGAATGGGCCATTACCCTCCATTGCACATGTTGCATCGATAACTGAAAACCCTGTTTTTACTGCCCGGTTCATGTCTATTACTTCAAACGCTACTCCTTCTGAACCTCTTTCTGCAGCCCTGTCGTGCAGCCACGATCTTACAGAATAGTATTCAGTGCCAGGATAAAGTCCTATCAGGTTTTTCATCGCAAGAGTCACTGTTGCAAGAGTATGCGTTTTCATCATCGGGACAGAACAAACTAGGTCAACATCAGAAAGTATTTTATGTATTTTCACTGATTTTGCTGCGAAACCATCATTTAATGGCACTTCAACAATATCTCCTGAGTGTAAATTTATAAGTGGGATATGTAATGTATCAGCCATTTCTGTGTAACCAAGATTATCAAATACATATTTCTGCATCCGGTCAAGAATATCTTTCTTCTTTGTCCTGTAGGTGTCATTCCCGATTACATTGAAAGATTCCGCAGCCGCAGATCCTTCTCCGATCATTACTTTTTTCCCCGATTTTTGAAGCAGTCTGGCAATCGTTTTTACAACCTCCGGTTTTGTTGTGCATCGTATATCGGGAGCGACAAGATTTGGTTTTAGCAAAATGCTGTTTTTCCCTTTAGTAACACTTTCTATCCCGCCTAAGAGATCTATTGCCTCTTCAACAGCTTTGACAACATTGCCGTTGTTAACCCTTACAATGCTTACAATATCCTTCCCTGATTTAACATGATTACCGCTACCATAGATATTTTTCACTCCGAGGATTGATGATCCGATAACAGCTAAAGATGCTGTACCAATGAATTTTCTCCTTGAGATATTATTCCTTTTCATAGACAATACTTTTTAAAATAATTTAAATCAAACTAGTGATTTTCATTCTTATGTGACTATTACTTTCTTATTCATGATCCGGTCAAGAAACCATACTATGATAAAGGAGATAATAAGGTAATTGTACTGGAGCACCATGTTTCCGGTTTTTCTTATAAGGGTCATAGAATTTTTTATGGTATTTGTAATATAGTCTATTCCCGGAAAGTAAATGAGCAGTATCCATACCAGGGTTAAGATGACCAACTCAACCCCGATAAATACCAGCAAGTTCAAAAACAATTGCCTCCGCTCATTCAGCTTTTTACTTTCCAGCAGGATCGTGCTCATTACCTTCTCGTCAAAGAGAGGATCAGGCAGTTCCATTCTGCTGTCAGCCATCATGTCTTTTGTCAGTTTTTCAATAATCGCGTTATTCATCATAAAATGCTTTTAAGTTCCAGTTTTAAGTTTTCTTCGAGAATTAAGTACATCTTCTTCCTGGCTCTTGATAATTTCATTTTCACGTTTTCAATTTTAATGCCAGTAATCTGGGATATTTCATCAATCGAGTTTTCATTCAGATAGTAAAGTGTGAGCAACAGACTGTCTTCTTCCGGAAGTTCTTTCAATGCGGAATTGATATATTTAACTCGTTCACCCTGTGTGAGGTTTCTGTATACAGAGTCAATTTCTTCAAACTGAATTTCAGGATTTGCGTTTATATCAATCTCAATTACTGATTTTTTTACCTGGCTTCTTACAGATAATGCCCTGTTGACTACAATTCTATAAAACCATGTTGAAAATTTTGAGCTTTGTCTGAACTTGTTAAGAGATTTGTACGCCCTTATAAAAGAGTCCTGTACAATTTCTTCGGCATCTTCATTATTATTGACGATCCGGAACGCTATTGAGTATGCCATATCTTTATATTGAGATACAAAATATGAGAATCTGTTAGGGTTCCCGTTTAGAACCTCCCGGATATATTGATTTTCCATTTATTCATTTATTCTTACCGGAAGAAATTCTCTTCTGATAAAAATGATAAGCCAGGATGCCAAAACCTGCAAAAAAGGCAGGCAGCACATAAATGAAAGTAGTGTTATCAGTATTGGAATTGAATACTGAAATGGCAGCGATGATTCTTCCAAGACAAGCAAAAACCAGGATAATTCCGAATAATAAAAGTCTGTTGGAAGGAACTCTCTCTGGTACACGATCCGCAAGATTGGGATCCATTCCCTTTTCAATCAAGGCAAGTCTTTCCTTATTCCTGGCTTCAATGCTGGCAAGTCTCTCTTCTTTGTGTCCGATTTGTCTCATCAGGATGAGCCAGATTGCAACTCCCGTACCGCCAACTACGGCAATAAATGCAATTAATAAACCAATAATTGTAGCTAAGTCCATCTTTGTAATATTTAAGTTAAAATTATGAATTATTAAAAATCAAGTCAATAACTAAAGCACCATTGAAATAGCTTATTTTGCCTTCCTGATTTTGTTTTTGTATATAAGACTTGGGGGCGAAGATTCAGGTAACCTGTTTTTGAAAATATTTTTATACAGCAGCCGGCAATTAAAAATAAAAATTAAAAATGCCTGAAGTAAAAGATTTAAGAAATCATCAATCGGTTCGCAAGGAATATAAATCAGCTTCTTTTTTGCGATTTTTTAAATGGCACAGGAAAGAACTCGGGAGTTTCTCTCTTATATTTCAGATAGTCTTCTCCAAAGAATTTTTCAAGTTCCCTATATTCGCTTTTTATGAATAGTTTCATAAGAAGAATTCCAACAATACTTGAAGTCAGTACCAGCCATGAGTTCAGAATTAAGGAAAGAGCCGGAATAACAATCAGGACAAGAGATGCATAAAGAGGATGCTGACAAAGACGATAAGGTCCCGTTATCATAAGCCGGGTCTCCTTAAGTCCCTTTAATAACATTCTTGCAGTAGCAAAATAAAATACTAAACCGATCACCATCAGGATTATTCCGGCAAGGTGCAGGATGGCGGTGTACTTCACTGAATATTTAAAAAAATTGTCCGCAGTTTTGCTCATGATAATAGAGCCGGCAATCCATGGAAGCAGGATGATTGCGATTTTAGGTCCGATTCCCAGCGCATTTAATTTATTCATTTTGATAAGCTTTTGTGAATTATGAATTACGAATTATGAATTGAACATGTTAATTTTTATTTAAGACCAAAACGGTAGCTAAATTTAATAAGAAAAACATTATGAGGTTTATTATCCACCTCACTAAACAGATTACCCAAATCGTTAAAAAGATCCAGACCCGGAGCACTTGCAGAACTTCTTCTTGTCTGACTGATTCCCTGCCGAGAAAACATAAAGACTGTTAAGCTCAAAACAAAAATTAGTCTTATAGATTGTTGTACGTTTATTGGTTTTTGAGCTAATGACGAAACAGAAAAATTACCTGATGCATAAAAAAGTAATTTAGAATTAATTTAAATATTATTTCTTTTTTTCAGAAGCTATGTCTGGCTCTGCGAGGGCCTTTTGAATAAGTCTTCTTTAACCACAAACCTGCCTGCCGGTAGGCAGGGTACGCGAAGACTAACTTCGCTACCAACTTCGCTACCAACTTCGCTACCAACTTCGCTA
>WSSedB1CaDRAFT_10000344_pt1 | contig 21126 bp, 12 predicted proteins | sample WetSurSB1Cattail_FD_9460 | JGI IMG/M metagenome (IMG submission 9460)
ACCAGTGCCAGTTATAATGGATAAGATTATCTTTATACGGGCGGCGTGGTGCCGGTCCCTGCCATAAATTATAATCAAGATTAGAAGGAACCGGCGCTTCTTTCCCTATCCCGATTGATACCCTGTTGTTGGTATACCATGTTTTGGCCATATATACCTTGCCAATAACACCGTTCTTAAGCTCTTCGATTCCCTGTGTAAGCGTAGGCCATGAACGGCGCTGTGTTCCAATCTGAACTATGCGTTTGTACTTCTCAGCAGCCAAAACGAGCATCTCCCCTTCATTGGGATTATGACTCAGAGGTTTTTCCACATAGACATGTTTCCCTGCTTTAAGACTGATGATAGAAGCCGGAGTGTGCCAATGATCGGGTGTAGCAATATAAACGGCATCCAGATTTTTATCGTCCAGGATCTTACGAAAATCTCTGAAGCTCTCAGGTTGCTTTCCTGCAACCTCCACAACAGATTTAATTCCTTTCTGCATGGCAATATTATCAACATCGCAGATATAAACGACATCAGTATCTGGCTGCCTGGCAAATGTTCCGGCCATTGATGCGCCGCGACCATTGCATCCTATTATTGCGACACGCACAACCTCGTTTGCGCCGGAGATGTTACGATAACTGCGAGCAGTTGAAGCTAAAATTTTATCCCCAACAGTAAGTCCTACCGTTCCTGCTACGGCTTTTTTAATGAATTCTCTTCTTGAATCTGACATAACCGGGATGAGTTTTTAAAAAGTGTAATAAATCTGTTAACAAAAAGAGGCATCATACATCGCCTGTTGCCTATAGTACATTTCATCCTACTTACAGGCCATCACTCCTTTCAGATACCCTATAGATTCTGCAATGCCTGGTAAAGGGTCTTTCATATCTTTCTCAAACTCAAGGCTACATGATCCTGAATATTTAATTTTGCGGAGAGTTTCAATAACTTCCGGAATGTTAATAATACCCCGGCCCATCTCCACTGTTTCTCCTTCTTTTGAAGCTTTATCAACATCCTTAACATGCATATCATAAATCCTTGAACGGTACTTTAGTATATCTGCACAAGGGTCGTGTCCGTCGCGGGTGGTATGTCCGATGTCGATGCAAATGCCAATTCTGGCATCGAGATCCTTAATATGATTCCAAATATCTGTAGCGTTAGGATATAATGGATTGTCGGGACCATGATTATGAATAGCCATTTTAAAATCATATGCTTTTATCTTTTTCTCTACATAAGGAAGAAGGGCATAGTCGGGCGCTCCCACAATCGTTCTGACACCAGCCATTTTTGCATATTCAAAAGCCTGATCAACAGCATTCTGTGTCTTCATATAAACTACGCCGACCGTGTAAACATTAATGCCGGCTGATCTGAACTTTCCAATAATTGAACTGATCTGCTCCTGAGTACTGTTCATTGGCATATGGAAATCTTTGAGAGAAAGATTGGTAACTCCAATCCTCTTCATCATTTCAATTGTTTCTTCGACAGTGAATTCTTTAAAAGTATAACCTGCCATGCCGACAGAAAAAGTGTTAACACCTTTCTCAACAGCATCAAACATAGTCGGCGAGGCATAAATGGAAGTAGCACCTGCCGCAAGAACACCTGTTCCTGCTAACTTTAAAAACTTCCTGCGTGTATTCATAACTCAATTTTAAGATTGACACTAATTTGGACTAAGCAGAGTTCAATTCCGGAGTTTATCAGGGATTTTTTACGACCATATTATTGTCGATAAGCCTGCTGTTATATGTCTGAATAATAGCTTTCAGCTTATCTTCCATCTGTTTCTCAAGTTCCGGTTCTTTCCCTAATAGATTTTTTTCAAGAAACAAATCATTTTTATAATTATATAATCCCATAGGTTTATTATCAATCATTTCAAGAATATGGTCTTTCATATACATATTATAAGTACTCCCATTAGTATTGAATGCATAGGATTCGTAAGAGTCATCTAACAGGTTATTACCGAAAGCAATGTATGGTTCATCAAAATTAAGATAGCTCAGTATAGTGGGCATAATATCTATTTGCTGTGCAATCCGATGTTTATAACCTATTAGATCACTTCCCGGTTTAAAAAATATTATCGGTACACAATAGGCGCCAAAGTTATTTTGAAATTCTTTATGAACCGATTCATTTGTATGATCAGCAGTAAGAACAAACAGGGTATTTTTATACCATGGGCTCTTTGAAATCTGATTAAATAATTCACGTAAAGCAAAATCGCTGTAACCGATAACTTCCAGGATTGGAGCAGGACCTTTTTTAAACCTACCTTCATATTTTTCAGGCACTTTAAAAGGGTGATGAGAAGATACTGAGAATATTGATGCTAAAAATGGCTGTTTGAAGGTATCTAATGTTTTCCCGAAGAATTTGAAGAAAGGTTCATCCCATACGCCCCAAATGCCATCAAAATCAGCTTTATCAGGATACTGATTTAATCCAAAGTAGTCATCAAATCCAGCCATTTTTGTAAATGAATCAAAACCCATCGATCCATTAGGTGCACCATGGAAATATGCTGAATAATATCCTTTTCTTTTAAGTAATTCGGCAATCCCGTTTATCTGATTATTAGCGTAATGAGAAATAGCATAGGGAGTTTCGAGTGAAGGAACGGACGCAAGAACAGATGGCATTGCATCTATAGATTTTTTCCCGTTAGCAATTGACACATCGAATGTAAGACTCACACTGATAAGCGAATCAATAAAAGGCGTATAACCCTTATATGTGCCACCCTCAAGTGTTGGGTTCAGTGATCCAATGTATTCTCTGGCAAAACTCTCCAGAATAATAATGACAACGTTATCATACGTAAAGGGTTTTGTAGTTACAGGAGTATGAAGTGGGTTGTAAAGCTCCTTTAGTCTTTTATCGTCAAAAAAATTATATCTCACCAGTGGTTTTTTGCCGAAAGTCCTGAATATGCTGAATGGAGTATTAAGGACAATGGCTACATTTCGTGGCGAATCTACATAACGTGCTGCATTACTGATAGTAATAGGACGCGTTGAATGTTTATATCCACCCCGTGCAGCTCCAATGACCAGAGCAATAACCAGAGGTATCATCAGAATGTTTATTGAATAATACCCGATTTTATTGACTTTGCCTGGTTTTTCAACTTTTACTTTCCTGTAAAAGTAAACCATAAGGAACCAGACAAAGATGGTAAAAAGAGTTGCCGGCCAGTAATCAACAAGAAATCTGAAAAATACTTTTGTATTGTTTGTATCATGCTCGAATGTCTGGAAGACGTCTGCTGTGGCTCTCTTATCAACAAACCTGTAGTAGACAAAATCCATCCCGTTCATAGCAATACCGATGCCGTTTGTAATAAAAAAGAGGTACTTCAGAATAACCTGGTAAATATCTTTATATCTGATTTCGAGAGGAATTATATGTAAGAGGATAAAGAGCATATTGATGTAAACGACCGCTGAAATATCGAATGACAGTCCGCCTTTCAGTATTGTAAGAAACTGACTTACTGTCATATCAGGAAACATTTTGAGATTAAACAGATAAAAACCTATTCTGCATAATGAGAACAGAAACATTATCAGTAAAATTCTATAAATAAGAACTACATAGATATTTCTGGAAAACAGCCAGTTCTTCATAATAATATTTTTATGCAATAATTATGTTTGATCTGAACAGATCTTAAAATAAATTGAAACATCAAAGCTAAAAAAACTACTTTGAAGATGCAAGCTTGAAATTATCAATCCAATTCACTTCTGAAGACCCGCTTTCTGATCTGAGTGGCCGGAATACAGAAGACGGCTTTGGTCCTCTGTTAACCTGACTGTTCATTGACGGAGAAGAACCATACTCAATACCCAGTGTAAATGGCATTGCACTACGACCATCTCTTGAGTTCCTTACCGGAAGTTTTTCAATCGGTACAATCAGTTGATAATATAGAATTCCATCGTCACCATATCTGACCCAACCCCTGAAACTATCATGATTATTCGAAGGAAAGCGCCTTTGTTGTTCATTCGTGAATCCCAGAAGTTCGATAGTATTAGCCATCGACAGAGGAGAAAGAATGTTCCTGTCAGAAGTCGAAGTATTCTCATGACTATCGGCTTTTCTGCGACTTCCCTGATTATCAGAGCCTAAGGGAAACCTAATTCCCATTTTCCTTAATTCCCGGCCATCCATATTTATCCAGACTGTGAGACCATTTTTCAGGATTCTGTTTTGTGCCTCATGGTCTTCAGCTTTTATATCGATATAAAGGAAATTGTTATCGTTAGAAAGGCAAAAGAACAATTTGGCTTTTTTAATATGATGATAGTCAGATGCTTCAATTTTATCACTCTGGTGCCATTTACTCAGATTCAGATTTCTTTTCTGGGCATTCAGACCACAACTTACTAAAAGAGACAAAATTAAAAGATAAGATTTCATAATTAAGTCTTTAATGTCCGCTAATATCCCCCCAATATAGTCAATTATTTAAATAGTAAACGCCAGGTCCGTCAAATGCAGTATCAGACAGTACCTGGCGTCAAAAAAATTAATGCTAAATATTTTGAGGAGAGTCTTTCATTATCTCTTTTGCATTATCATTCTTAAAGTCTTTCAATATTTTATCTGTTCGGCCTGCACGTCCCAAAGATAATACAGTTAATAATATGGTGCATGCAAGTAATATATAGATTACAATCTTTGCTGTCTCAGCATTTGATTTCAGAGCATTTACCAGACCGATATAAAGAAGCCACAATGCATATAAGCTAATGATAAGACTTATTATTGATCCGAAATAAAAATTAATATGAAATGTAAAACCAAGAAAAGAACTTATTGGCATTATCACCATTATGGCTGCTATAACTCTCATATTCGCTTCAAAATCAGTGCTGCCTTTACAAATAGAAGAAATAACAAGCAAGATAACAGCACCAATAAACAATCCGAAAATTGATCCGATTATTTTTCCGAAAATGATCATTATCCCAAACGAACCTCCGAGAAGTCCGACACCAATAGCACCGAGATTCAAAAGACTCCATATGAAACCTATTACACCGGCAACAGCTCCGTAGATTATAGCCTTAATCAAGGGTTCAGCCATACCTCCGGTAGTTTTCATTGTTGAGAAGTATGCTTTAGGATTTACCAGGACCTCTTTGGATTCCTTAATAAACAGATTCACGTCAAAAGCGACCTCACTCATGGTTTAGATAATTAACAGGTTAATAATTAATGATCAATAAGTTGAAAGCTGAAAATTACAAATCCAAATTAATAAGAATTTTTTAAACCAGCCAGTAATTTTGTAAAAATATGAGATGATTACTCAAGATAGGTATATCCATACAGGCCTGAACGATAGTTTGATAGGAATTCCTTTCCCTCCTCAAGAGTTATTATACCGGCTTTTACAGATGTTGTTACCCAGGTTTCAACCGTCCTTACCATTTTCTTCGAGTTGTACTGAACATAATCGAGAACTTCAGCAACAGTCTCTCCATCAATTACCTGATCTATTTTATACCCATCTCTGTCAACTGATACATGTACAGCATTGGTGTCACCGAATAAATTGTGAAGATCACCAAGTATCTCCTGATATGCACCAACAAGGAAAACACCCAGGTAATATGGTTCTTTCCCCTTTAAGGAATGAACAGGCAACTGGTGTGATGAATTCCTGGTTGAGATAAAATTATCTATTTTCCCATCAGAATCACAGGTCATATCCTGTATAGTAGCATTTTGCAGAGGTTCTTCATTCAGACGGTGAATAGGCATAATCGGAAAAATCTGATCGATGGCCCATGCATCGGGGAGTGACTGGAAGAGTGAAAAATTACAGAAATACTTATCGGAAAGTATCCGGGATATCTCTCTCAGTTCCTCAGGAACATGTTTAGTTCTGTTAGCCATTTGATAAACTTTGCGTGCAACAGACCAGAAAAGCCTTTCGATCTGAGCGCGCGTTTTCAGGTCAATAAGTCCAAAACTGAATTTATCAAGCGCTTCCTCCCTGATCTGTTGAGCATCGTGCCATGTTTCAAGCATCCTTGTCTGGTTAAAATTATCCCAGAGAAGAAATAGTTCTTTAACCAGCTCGTGGTCCTGATCAGTAATAGGATCATCAATATCCCATGATGGCAGAGTTGTAGTTTCAAGAACTTCAAAGATGAGAACAGAATGATGTGCAGTTAGCGAGCGGCCAGATTCCGTAATTATATTGGGATGAGGTATCTTATTTTTATTACTCTCGTCAACAAAAGTACTTATTGAATCATTTACATACTCCTGGATTGTATAATTAACACTGCTCTCGCTGTTGGATGAACCGGTACCATCATAGTCAACACCCAGTCCTCCTCCTATATCCACAAACTCGACATTGAATCCCAACTGTCGGAGCTGGACATAAAACTGGGATGCCTCACGCAAGGCGATCTTTATTCTCCGTATCTTTGTCACCTGACTTCCAATATGAAAATGTATCAGTTTGACACAATCCCTCATTTTGTTTCTTTCCAGGTAATCAATGGCTTCAAGCAGTTCGCTCGATGTTAGTCCGAATTTGCTTATATCTCCGCCTGAATCTTCCCATTTACCACTGCCAACGCTTGCGAGTTTAATTCTGATCCCCAGATTAGGCTTCACTTTCAGCCGTTTTGATATTGATGCGATCAGTTTAAGCTCATTAAGTTTTTCAACAACAAGAAATATTCTTTTGCCCATCTTTTGCGCAAGAAGGGCAAGTTCAATATAATCTTCATCTTTATACCCATTGCAGATTATAAGTGATTCAGGGTCAGTATTAATGGCAATTACAGCATGAAGTTCAGGTTTGGAGCCTGCCTCAAGACCTATATTGAATTTTTTTCCATGGCTCACAATCTCTTCAACAACAGGTCTCATCTGATTCACTTTTATCGGATAGATTATAAAGTTCTGGGCTTTATAACCATACTCCTCCGAGGCCGATTTAAAACATTTTGATATACTTATGATACGATCATCGAGAATATCAGGGAACCTTACCAGAACAGGTGTTGAGACATCAGATAAAATAAGTTCATCAAGGAGATCCTTCAGATCAACTGCGAAGCCGTTTCTCTGCGGAGTAACAATTACATTTCCTTTTTCATTAATGGAAAAATAATCGGCTCCCCAGCCGTTTATGTTGTAAAGTTCAGCCGAATCATCTACCCGCCATTTTCTCATAATCAGTTATGTTGCCTTGGTTTATTGTGTCAAAGGTGCAAAAAAAAAGTATTTTTTACAAGGGCGTCATAATAACTCATGCGTGCTCTGCGTGAAACAAAGGGCTGTTGAAAAAGTTGAAATCCCTTTACCACCATGGTCACAAAGGATTTGTTTTTAAATCGATGCGATCAAGAAGCTTATACACAGGATATGGGTTATAGCCACGGCCCCATTGGGGTACAAGATACCGGTCGAAAAAATTCCAGAATAATAATCCGTCTTTTGATTGTGGTTCAAGTAAATACGCAATCAGGTTACCTAGGGGCTGTGCTGTTCTGACAACAATTGTACCTGCCGGAAAGTCTACTTTGTCAGTGATGAAGCTTCCGTTTATCATTTCCGTATAATGACCCTGATTAAGCTTTGCTGCTCCCTTTAGATCGCTGATTTCAAATCGCTGAACCTCTATTTTGGAATCAGATGACAATTTTTCAATCTTAATACCATGTGTTTTCAATAGATCTGTTATTTCCGGATCGTTTGCAGTAATCAGGTAGGCAAAAGGGAATCTGACACTTTTTGCCGGATAATAATCAATATAATACGGTATAGTTACATCCTTCCGCCTGTCAGTTCTTCTGTAATTTTTCCATCCGTTAGTGTCACTAACCAGCTCTGCTTCATATGTTTTAATTGTGACTTTTTCGTTAAGCGGTCTGAGATTGAATTCAATAGCAAAAGAATCTGTTACAGCAGGGTCTTCGCCACGGGTTATTGTTTTTTTATCCACTTCATTCAACATATTCTTAATTTCTGTTTTGTGAATGGAAGCATAATCCATTAAAGAATGTATCAGATAATAGCAACCCATTACCCTGGATTTGAAATCAGCGTATACGTAATTTTCATTAAGAATGCCCAACCTGTTCCTGATTCCGTAATAATTAGTCATGTACCGGGGTTCCGAAGCATCATATACCCATCCTTTTTCCGGATCCATCATATCGAAAAACTCACCATAGAAGCAGTTCTCTGTTTTATATCTGACAAAGAGTGTCTTTGACATTTCAGGCATCATTTTTTCGCGCATATATGAAATTAAGGAATTATCTCCGTCGGGGTTAACCATCCAGGTGAATGTTGTTGGTTCCACGTGGTATGATCCGTCAGTTGTATGACAATCCATAAATACGGCCGGATCCCACTTGTTAAAAACATTCTTCAATACTCCTCTAACTTCTGGCGATTCAGCTTTCATTGCATCGCGGTTAAGGTCAAGAAACTGTCCATTATACCTTACTCCGACCCCATTTACAGGTCCATTCTGATAGGTTCTGTTCAACGGACTGATTTTCTCGTTTCCATCTGCATTAAAAAGCGGACAAACAAGCAGGACTATGTTTTTAAGGATTTCAGGTTTCTTCTCACTTAGCAGATCTCTTAAATACATGAGTGAAGCTTCTTTGCCTTCAACTTCACCTGCATGAATATTGGCCTGAATATACACTACTATTCTTTTGTCGTTAATAAGATCTTCCGGGGATTTGGGTAAAGGATCACCCACAATCAAAAGAGGGATTTCCCTACCTTCTACTGAAGAAGCAATATTCTCTGCCCTTATATTATGAGATAATTTTAGAAGCTGATCAATAAAATTTCTTACATCTTTATAATCTGAAGTTGATTTGAAATCAGATTTTTCAGCGACAGTCTTAAAATCAGTCTGACCTGAAAGACAGAATGTCATCGATATAAATACAAACAAGAATACAAAGGACCTTTTCATAATTATTATCATTATAAGTAAAAAAGCGATAAATGTAAAAATAATAAGATTCAATTTTTATTATCTCCGAAAAAAGAGAGTATAAGTTTAAACTTTTTTTGTTGGGTGATGTTTAAACCAATAACATAATATTATAAAATAATTTAGATATTTCAATTTAATTACGTAGCTTGCGGCCATAATTTAAAAACAGAATGAAATGAACAAAGGAACAGTAAAATTTTTTAATGTATCAAAAGGATTCGGATTCATTAAAGATGCAGATTCGGATAATGAATATTTTGTACACGTATCTGGTCTGAAAGATCAGATTAAAGAGAATGATGAAGTTACATTTGAACTTCAGGAAGGCAAAAAAGGAATTAATGCAGTAGACGTAAGACTAGCTTAGTTTATTTATACAAAGATTTATTATTCAATCCCGGTCGAATGACCGGGATTTTTTATTCCTATACCTTTCAATCAAAAATTATGTCAAAAAAAGGATCTCTAAAAGGTTTCAGTTGTATGTTTTTACCTTTGTGATACTCTGGGTTAAATGATTTTATTTACCACGAAGGCACATTGAGATTCAAATGAAGATACACAAAGAGTCTAACGACTTAAATCAGGCTAATTGGAGGATAAAAAAGCAAAACTCTATTTTTACTGTCTTTTCTTTTCCTCTTTTTTAGCTTTTTTTGCAAGACGTTTCTCTTTCAGGCTCTTTGTTGGCTCTTTTTTATTTTTTGTCTGTTCCTTAGCTTTTTCGTGTGACATGGCTTTTTATTTTAAGTTAACAAAATGTAATCCCAAATATAGAAAAAATCGTTAATACTTTCATGACCCGCTCTCGCGACAAAAACAATTCTTATAAGCTGCTCCATGCATCTTTATCAACGTACCAGCTCAACCGGCCATTAGAAGGAACAATATCAGCTGCCGGATAGTTTAAGGAATCAGCCTCTTTTTTAAACAACTTTTCAACAACTTCCTGTTTTTTTTTGCCTGTAACAAGAAATGTAATGGCTTCAGCATTATTAATGACTCCTCCTGTAAGAGTTATCCTCTTTTGCATAGTAACCGGATGATAAGCTACTTCGCATATTTTATCAGAATGCATCAGTTCAGGATGTCCGGGAAAAATTGAAGCCGTATGACCATCTTCTCCTAGTCCGAGAATAACCAGATCAAACATGGGTATCCCGTCTCTTTTATTGATATTCAGCGAAATTTCTTCAGAATAACGTACTGCTTCTCTTTCAGGATCATCTTCTCCCCTTATTCTGTGAATATTTTGTAATGGGATTGCAATTTTACTGAGCAATAGTCTCTTTGTCATTCCATAATTACTTTCAGGGTTTTCAGGGGGAACACATCTTTCGTCGCCCCAGAAGAAATGGACATATTGCCATTGTGTTGAATCTGAATATTTTTCGCTTATCAGAGAAAACAATATCTCAGGTGTGGATCCACCTGACAGAGCGACTGAAAGACGTTGCTTCTTTGCAGCTGATTCATTTATCGTTTTTATCAGCTCCGCAGCAAATTCTTCAGCCAGTTTGTAGGGATCCGGGAATATTTTTAAAATTTGTTCCTTTAAGTCTCTCATAATTCACAGTATAATTCTTCATCAGCAAGATTCTTACAGGGATATCTCCAGGTAAGGTTATCTCCCTCAATTAAATCATTTGCATGTTCCGGCCCCCAGGTTCCGGCAGGATAACCAAATACTTTGATTTCCTTATTATTTTTCCAGGCTTTTTGAATTGGTTCAAGAAATTTCCATGCTGTTTCAACTTCATCATCACGTGAAAACAAAGTTGAATCGCCCAGCATGACATCATGAAGCAATCTTTCATAAGCAGATGGGACCCTTACATCTGCAAGATCCTTATAATGGAAATCCATATTTACGTTCTTGAGGTTAAATCCTGAACCAGGCTCTTTCATATCAAATTTCAATAACATTCCTTCGTCGGGCTGAATACGAATTATCAGCTGATTAGCATCGAGCTTCCCCGATTCCCGCCGAAACAGGTGATGAGGTGTCTGTTTGAAATGTACAACAATTTCTGTGACACGTGTTGGCAGCCTTTTCCCCGTACGTATATAAAATGGCACATCACCCCATCTCCAGTTGTTTATAAAGAACTTAATAGCAACATAGGTTTCTGTCCTGGAATTGATTGCAACGTCTTTCTCATGCCTGTAACCTGTGACACACTCACCACGAATCAGTGATGGAGTATACTGGCCTCTTATAACCTGTTTAGCAACGTCTTCTTCCCTAATAGGCTGTAATGACTGGAAAACCTTTAATACTTCGTTTCGAATGGCATCTGCATCAAGCGATGAAGGGGGTTCCATTGCAGTCAGCCCAACCATCTGAAGGAGATGGTTCTGTACCATGTCTCTCAAAGCACCGGCACTATCGTAGTAGCCACCTCTATCCCCCACTCCCAGGTTTTCGGCTGAAGTAATCTCAACACGATGTATATAATTTCTGTTCCAGAGAGGTTCGAACATACCATTAGCAAACCTTGTAACAAGAAGATTCTGAACTGTTTCTTTCCCCAGATAATGATCGATCCTGAAGATCTGATCTTCCGAAATCAGTTCATGAAGGGTTTTATTCAGCTTCTTTCCCGTTTCCAGGTCGTAACCAAAAGGTTTTTCAATTATAAAACGCCGGAAACCAGTTTCATTATTGGCCAGTCCCGATTTCGAAAGGTTGATTGCAATAATTTCATACAGACTGGGCGGAGTAGCCATATAAAAAATATAGTTTCCATCCATTCCATACTTTTCATCCAGCTGACCTAAAATCATTTTCAGTGTCAAAAAATCATTTTCGGAGGTACTATCCATGGAATGATAGTAAATATCTTTTACAAAATCCGGAATAAGGCCTTTATCATCTGACTTTTCCTCAGAATATGATACAATTGCCCCACTCATTCTTGTCCTGAAGTCTTCATCCGACAATTTTGACCTTCCAACTCCAAGAATTGCATATTTCTCCGGAAGGATTTTTTGATTCTTTAATGAGAATATTGCAGGTATCAGTTTCCTGGAAGTAAGGTCACCTGAAGCACCGAAGATAATAAAAATGAGGTTTTTAGGATTTTCCATAAATATTATACTATCTGAAAAACATAAAATTTAATCACTGTGCAATAGTACAAAGTAACAAATAATAATATAGAATGGTTATAAGGATCAAGGATTAAAACACTGCATAATTTGTATTCTGTTAATTATTAGGTTAACAACTTTTTAATTATTTTTTAGTTTTTTGTTAATTTATTTATTGTTTTTAACGACAATCTGAAAGAATATGTAGTATATTTGTCGGAAACATTAATGTTTATGAATTTTATTAGATCCATAATATCACGCTTCATTAAAAGGTTAATTGGAACTGACTGAGAATGGTGTTTGGTATCGGATTAGGGATGACCGTTCTCTCAAAAACAGAGAACGGTTTTTTTTTACAAAACAGAAGTAAAAGAAGGAAGTTATTATGAAAAAAGAACGCCCAAAGAAACAGGGATTGTATCATCAGGAATTTGAGCATGAGAATTGCGGAATTGGATTTGTAGCGCATCTGAAAGGGAAAAAATCTCACTCAATAATCAGGCAGGGTCTTGATATTCTCACGAATATGACCCACAGAGGTGCAGAAGGAGCTGATAGCAAAACGGGTGACGGAGCAGGGGTGTTGATTCAGGTGCCCAGGGATTTTTATTTAATCCAGGGGTATTCGCTTCCCCCTGAAGGTCAGTTTGGCACAGGACTTATATTTTTTCCACAGGATAGAGATGATGCCTCAAAATGTCAGGACATTCTTGTAAGTATAATAAAAGAGGAAGGAGTTAATCTTATCGGATTCCGTGATGTTCCGCGTGATAATTCGGTTATTGGTGATATATCGCGTGCTGCTGAACCTGAAATACTTCAGATTCTTCTCGGGGCTGACATACCCCAGTCTGATCTTGAACGAAAACTATACATAATTAGGAAAAGAACTGAAAATGTGATCAGAAACTCTGACATTAAACAAAAGAGTTTTTTCTATATCCCGAGTCTTTCTACGAAAGTACTTGTTTATAAAGGCATGCTTACATCAATGCAGCTTGGGGAATATTTTCTCGATCTTAATGATGAGAGATTACAGAGTGCAATAGCTCTGGTGCATTCAAGATTCAGTACAAATACATTTCCAAGCTGGGATCTGGCACAGCCCTTCAGGATGCTAGGACATAACGGAGAAATAAATACAATCAAAGGCAACCGGTTCTGGATGGAAGCGAGAGAATCAATTCTTAAATCAGAAAAACTGGGCGACCTTACCCGATTGTACCCGATAATTGAACCGGACAAGAGTGATTCAGCGTCGCTTGACAATGTTCTGGAGTTTTTGATAATGAGTGGAAAATCACTTCCGTATGCTATGTCAGTTCTGATTCCTGAGTCAATAAACGACAAGAATCCAATTTCCCCCGAGTTAAAAGCTTTCTATAAGTATCATTCCACTTTCATGGAACCATGGGATGGTCCGGCATCACTTATTTTCTCCGATGGACGATATATCGGAGGAATGCTTGACAGAAACGGACTGCGTCCATCGAGATACGTCATTACAACAAGTGATCTGATTGTAATGGGATCGGAAGCTGGTGTACAGACATTTGCTCCTGAGGAGATAAGGGAAAAAGGGCGCTTAAAACCGGGAAAAATGCTTCTTGTTGATACGGAAGCCGGTAAGATATTTTACGATAAAGAATTAAAGGCAGAACTGGCTGCAGAATATCCTTACGGACAATGGATCCAGCAGAACATGGTTAAACTTGAAAAGATTGAAACCGGTCACGAGGAGACACCTAATATGGGTGATGAGTATAATAAATATGTAACTTCCTTCAACTACTCACTCGAAGATACAGACAGAATCATAAAAGAAATGGCAGCTACAGGGAAGGAGCCTATAGGTTCGATGGGCAATGATGTTCCTCTTGCCGTTCTTTCAAAAAAGCCCTATAGATTATTTAATTATTTCAAGCAGCTATTTGCGCAGGTAACCAATCCACCTATTGATCCGATCAGGGAGGAGCTTGTTATGACTCTTTCGGGCTATCTTGGTTCTTTGCAGCAAAACCTTCTTGACACATCTCCCGATCATGTGAAAATGGTGCGGTTCAGGAATCCTGTTATATCCAATACATACTTCCAGGTTGTCAAAAACTTAAGGTATAAGGGTTTTTCAGCGGCTAATCTGCTTTTACATTTTGATGCTTCGAAAGGTGCCAAAGGACTGGAGGATGCTGTTGAACAACTATGTAATGATGCTGAAAGAGCAGTTGATGAAGGGAAAAATTATATTATACTTTCTGACCGCGGCATAAGCGAAAATGTAGCTCCAATACCTTCCCTGATGGCTGTTTCTGCTGTTCATCACCACCTTATTAATAAACGAAAGAGGATGCAGATAGATATTGTTGTGGAATCTGCCGGTCCTCGTGAGGTTATGCATTTTGCACTTCTCTTTGGCTACGGTGCCAGTATTATCAATCCTTACATGAGCTTTGCAGTGATCGATAAGCTTATTAAGGATAAAGCTATCCAACTCGATTATCAGAAAGCCGAAGCAAATTATGTAAATGCAGTGAATAAAGGAATCTTGAAAATTATGTCTAAAATGGGGATAAGTACTCTCAGGAGTTACAGATCTGCTCAAATATTTGAAGCTGTTGGTATCCACCCCGATGTCATAAATAAATATTTTAAAGGGACGATATCAAGGATCGGAGGAATAGGTATGAACGAGATTGCCGAAGAGGTGCTTATTCCTCACAGAAAAGCATTTATTCCGGAACAGCAACCCGAGATGCTTACCGAGGGTGTATATTCTTACAGAAAGCATGGGGAACATCATGCATGGAACCCCGAAACCATTTCTCTTCTTCAGTGGAGTACAAGCACAGGTGATTATATAAAGTTCAGGGAATATATCAGCAGTGTCAATCGTGATACAGCAAGACCAGGTTTCATCAGGGGTTTGCTCAGAATAAAAAGAAACCCTATTCCAATTGAAGAAGTTGAACCGGTTGAGCAGATCATGAAAAGATTTGTAACCGGTGCCATGTCTTACGGTTCAATCAGTCGTGAGGCCCATGAAACACTGGCCATAGCCATGAACCGTATTGGTGGTCGGAGTAATACAGGTGAGGGTGGCGAAGACCCACTTCGTTTTCAACCTCTTGAAAACGGAGACAGTGTAAGGAGTGCCATCAAACAGGTTGCCAGCGGACGCTTTGGTGTAACCACGGAATACCTGGTTAATGCTGATGAACTTCAGATTAAAATTGCACAAGGAGCTAAACCAGGAGAAGGTGGCCAGTTACCAGGTCATAAGGTCGATACGATAATTGCCAAAACGAGATACTCTATACCAGGAATAACACTTATATCTCCCCCTCCGCATCATGATATATATTCTATTGAGGACCTTTCCCAGCTTATTTTCGATCTGAAAAATGTTAATCCAAGAGCGAGAATAAGTGTGAAACTCGTATCAGAAAGCGGTGTCGGAACAATCGCAGCCGGCGTTACAAAAGCAGGTGCTGATCTGATAACAATAAGCGGATACGAAGGCGGTACCGGGGCAAGCCCATCATCATCTATCAAACATGCCGGATTGCCTCTTGAGCTTGGCCTTGCAGAAACGCAGCAGACACTTGTGATGAATAATCTCCGCCGGAAAGTGACGCTTCAGGCTGACGGCCAGTTAAAAAGCGGCAGGGATATAATCATTGCTTCACTTTTAGGTGCTGAGGAATTCGGCTTTTCAACATCGGCTCTTATTGTTCTCGGATGTGTCATGATGCGCAAATGCCACCTGAATACCTGTCCTGTAGGTGTGGCAACCCAGAATGCTGAACTGAGAAAACGATTCAGGGGAAAAGCCGATAATCTTGTAACATTTTTCCGGTTTATGGCAGAAGATGTACGTGAACAACTTGCTGAACTCGGATACAAAAAGATGGAAGATATTATCGGACGGTTTGACCTCCTTGAGAGAAATCCCGAAGTGGACCATTGGAAGATAAAGAATCTGGATCTTTCCGGACTTCTTTCATTGTCTTCTGAATGGACGGATAACACAATGCATTGCATTGATATACAGGATCATAAAATTGATAAGGTTCTTGACAGGGAGTTAATAACTGAAGCAGAAAAAGCTATTTCAGAAAAACAGCCGGTTGTTATAGAAAAATCAATTCATAATACTGACAGAACCACTGGTGCAATGTTATCGGGGAAGATCGCAATGCTCTATGGCTCGGCAGGATTACCTGATGGCACAATCAGGTGCCGTTTCAAAGGCTCTGCGGGACAAAGTTTTGGTGCCTTTCTTTCTCCTGGTGTTGAACTTTATCTCGAGGGAGATTCGAACGATTACCTTGGTAAAGGTCTTTCGGGAGGCAGGATTATTGTAGTCCCTCCTGTCGGTTCTACCTTTGAACCCGATAAAAATATTATTATTGGCAATACTGTTCTTTACGGTGCAACGAGGGGCGAAATTTATATTTCAGGTGTTGCAGGGGAACGATTCGGAGTGAGGAACAGTGGCGCAAATGCTGTTGTTGAAGGAGTAGGCAACCACTGCTGTGAGTACATGACAGGCGGACGGGTTGTAGTACTGGGTACTACAGGAAGTAATTTTGCAGCCGGTATGAGTGGTGGTATTGCATACGTGTTCAACGAAAATGGTGATTTTGATTTTTATTGCAATATGGGAATGGTAGAATTATCGCTGGTAGAGGATTACAGTGATGTAAATGAACTTACTGATCTCATCTCAAAACATTATCAGTATACCAATAGCAAAAAGGCAAAGATGATTCTCGACGATCTGTCAAAATATATTCCGCTGTTCATTAAAGTAATACCTTATGACTTTAAGAAGGTACTTCAGGAACAGAAACTTGAAGAATTAAGAAAGAAAATCGCTGATGTTGAGCTTGATCTGGAGATAAGTGCAAGCTAGAAGGCACAGGGCACAGGGCTTAAATGATAAAATGAATTAAGGTTTTAAACTCGAAACGCTTAACACGAAACAATAATAGATAAAAGATTTATAAAGAGATATTATGGCTGATGTAAACGGATTTCTAAAGATAAAAAGGAAGGAAGCAGGAAACAGACCTTTGAATGAAAGGATCTGCGACCACAGCGAAGTTGAACAGATACTGAACAGTGAAGACAGAATGCTTCAGGCATCGCGATGCATGGATTGCGGTATTCCGTTTTGTCATTGGAGTTGTCCTGTTGATAATTTAATCCCGGAATGGAACGATCTGCTATATAAGGGTGATTGGAAAGCAGCTTATATGAGGCTTGCTGCTACAAATAATTTCCCGGAGTTCACTGGGAGAATCTGTCCTGCAAGTTGTGAGCACGCGTGTGTGCTAAATATTAATAAAGAGCCTGTTACAATAAGGGAAAATGAAGTAGCCATTGTTGAAAAAGCCTTTTCTGAAGGGTATATTAAACCGCAACCCCCGAAATCAAGGTCAGGTAAAAAGGTGGCTGTTATCGGAAGTGGTCCTGCAGGAATGGCTGCCGCTGATCTTCTGAATAAAACAGGTCATCTGGTGACTCTCTTTGAGAAAGATGATAAAGCCGGCGGTTTACTGAGATATGGCATTCCTGATTTCAAGCTGAGTAAAGCGACTATCGACAGACGGCTCGACCTGATGATGGAAGAAGGTCTTATTATCAGGACAGGAATAAACATTGGAAAAGATATTACAGGTAAAGAGTTGCTGGAACAGTTCGATGCAATATGTATAGCTATAGGTGCCACTCACCCGCGCGATTTAGTTGCTGAGGGAAGGGATCTTAAAGGGATTCACTTTGCAATGGATTTTCTTCCGTTGCAGAACAGGGTGAACTCCGGGGAGATATCCAACTCTTCAAATCCTATTAATGCTGAAGGGAAAAAAGTTCTTATTATCGGAGGAGGTGACACCGGTTCCGACTGTGTTGGCACTTCTATACGACAGAAAGCTCTGAGTGTAACACAGATCGAGATCATGCCAAAACCACCCCTTACCAGAGCAGATAATAATCCATGGCCCTATTTCGGAAGAGTGCTTAAGACATCAACTTCCCATGAGGAAGGCTGTGAAAGATATTGGAGCCTGGCAACTGTAAAATTCCATGGAAAAGATAGCCGGGTAACAGGTGTTGAAGTACAGGATGTTGTATGGAATTTGCAAAATGACCAATATTCCATGGAACCTGTGCCAGGTACAAAGAGAATTCTTGACGCAGATTTGGTATTGCTCGCAATGGGGTTCGTGCATCCTGCGCTTGATGGACTACTTGCAGAGCTTGACCTTGAACTTGATCAGAAAAGAAATATTAAGGTTGATCAGAATCAGCTTACAAACAGACAAAAGGTTTTTGCAGCCGGAGATTCGGTAAGTGGTGCAACTCTTGTTGTAAATGCAATTGCTTCTGGCAGAAAAGTTGCAAAAGAAATTGATAAGTTCCTGAGGAAGGATTAGAATCAAATATTAAATAAAATCCATTAACCACTGATTATCATTGAGTTATTCGTAGTATCAAAGAGTATTTTCAGAGTATATATTTTATACCTAACTGATCCTTATATATAAAAGAAAATTATCTATAACGTAATCTTATAATTGCAGAAAATCAGGCTATGTAGCTTAACGATCCCGATAACTATTACGACTCTATATAATTTCGTGGTTAAGAGGGAAATGATTTATTTAATTCTATGCTGAATATGGTACCATCAGTGTCGTTACTAAAAAAACTGACTCCACCTCTCAGATAATTTTCTGTCAATAATCTGATACTATAGGTTCCGATTCCCCTCCCGGAGCCCTTTGTACTGAATGATCGCTGAAAAATCTTCATCTTTACATCTTCTGTCATTACCTGATCATTTTTCACCCAGAATATGATCTTATCCAGGGTATTATCAATTCCTGCCCTAACTGTTCCTCCAGGTTCAGTTGCTTCTAGTGCATTTTTTAACAAATTAATAATAACTCTTTGAAGCAGGGCCTGATCTGTCTCAAAAGAAATATCAGCAGAATTCTGATCTCTGATTATCCTCCGGTCTTTCAAGGTATTATGAAAGCCAATCTGTCCTATTGCTGAATCAAGCAACTCAACAGAATAAGTCAAATTAATATTTAACTCCAGTTCTCCGTTCTCAGCTGCATGGAGATCTCTTTGCATCAATATTTCATCAAGGATATTCCTGCTTGCCTCTTCAGAAAGATTAATAAGTTCCTTAGTATCCTCCGGACTTGTTCCTTCTTTTAATACAGTAAGTAAGCCATTAAGACCGCCGACACTGTTAAGTAAATCGTGAAAAAAGATTCTTTCGAGGGCAGCTCTTCTTTTTATATCACTGATATCCTGCAATATAAGAACATAAAATAGTTCTCCGTTAAATGATATAGGTGTAGAAATTATATTCATATCCCAGCTCTTATGCTTGCCATTGACTATGCTGGAAATTTGCGTTTCTTTCATTGTTTTCTTTCCAGTTCTCTGGCTGTCGAGAATGGCGTTCACAGCTCCACAATACGCACATGCTCTGGAAGTTCCACATCCGGCTGGTTCTTCAGTTGAATGAATACACGAAATGACCTCTCCCGGCCTCTTGCCCAGAATATGGTCAATGGTATTCAGCCCCAACAGTGAAAGAAATTCATTATTCGCGTATACGATCTGACGGTTTTTGTCAATAACAGCTCCAATTCCTGTCATTGCTCCGAATATTTCAGTAAAAAACTTTTGTGAGCCTACCAATTCATATTCCTTTAAAATCTGTTCAGCAATTGTCCTTTCTGCAGGAGCAAAATGTGATCCTTCTTCTTCCATATGTCTCTCAATTAAAATATACAATTTCTGATCTGCAAATATACAAATCTTATTCGTCCGTTTCTGTGATAGGGTGTTGACCTGTTGGATAGAATCTGACATATGCATTTCACAGATTAAAAACCAAGTGTTGCAGATATATTTGTTCAACAGGTATATCAGATTTGCTTACTGCTACTCCTTTAAATACTTTTACACAAGAACCCGATCATTCAAAAATTGTGTAATTAAACTTATTATTCTGAATTCGTTACAGGAACCTGCCGGATTCAAAAAAACAGAAACGATTTTTTTTGCAGGACGCATGGGAGCTGAGAAGATATATCACTAAATAATTATTGTATGTAACCAGAGAAATTTTATGATAAATTTGTATAGAGCATCAAAATATGAGTAAAAAGAGAATAACATATATCCATGTTTTTATCTGGCTTTTTGCAATTTTTGCAAATCTCCCCTATTCAACTATGAACCAGGGTTTGTCGGCTCAGGAAATTGTTGGCAATATAATTGCCTTCTTATATCTGATGTTTATATTTTATCTGTTCTATCTTGTTATGGCTCCTCGTTTCCTGATAAAAAATAAGCTGGATCTGTTTTTTGGTTTGTCATTCCTCGTAGTGTTAATAATGCCATTTTTCGGATATACAATCCTTTTCTTTTCCAAAGCTGTTTTTGAAGGTGATTTTCACCACTTCTACGGTTTATATTCGTTCAAAATGCATATGAGTGGTTATTTCCCGGTGCTCACTGCTGCAGTTTTCGGATCTTTTTTTTGCGTTATTATTAACTGGATTAGGACCTTGAACCAAAAGACAGAACTTGACAGACAGAAACTGGCTGTAGAGCTCGACCTGCTTAAAAGCAAACTCAATCCCCATTTTCTGTTCAACACTCTTAATAATATCGACTCACTGATACAACAGAATCCAGCTGAGGCTTCATCGGCTCTCATAAAGCTTTCTGATATTATGCGATATCTTACATATGAAACTTCATCGGAAGTGGTTGATCTAAGAAGGGAGATTGAATACATTCGCAATTTCATTGACTTATACCGTATAAGAATTAAAACACCTGATGATATCTGTTTTGAAGTTCACGGTGACCTTAATATCATGATAGCTCCTGCTCTTTTTGTCCCGCTGATAGAAAACGCTTTTAAATTCGCCAGCTTCAGAACCGGGAAACCCGGAGTGGATATTAAATTGTCTTCG
>WSSedB1CaDRAFT_10000345_pt1 | contig 21096 bp, 21 predicted proteins | sample WetSurSB1Cattail_FD_9460 | JGI IMG/M metagenome (IMG submission 9460)
CTAAAATCAGAAGAAGAAGTCAAGGTTAGCAAAGAGTCTGGAAGCGTTTGTATCACTAGCAGCTTTAAGATCTTTACCATTAAAGTACTTGAATGTACCAACGATGTTCTGTGCGAATGTGTAAGAAGTACCAAGTTCCCAGCCCTTCTGACCATTCTTGATACCATCAAACGTAGGTGCAAGACCAGCAGTCTGACCAAGGTAACGATATGCAGCGAATACGCCGAAAGATCCCTTGTTAGCCGGAACTGCGCCCTTATAGTTGAATTCAACATTATAAGCTTTGTTGAACTTACCATCAAGGCTGCCCTGTGTATTCTTTGCATAGCCAAGATTCAAGTTAAATGTTGGAGTGAATCTATAGCCAAGACCAAGTTCCCAAATATTAGCAGTATCAGCGCCATATGCCTTACCTGTATTGAATATCTGTGTGCCCGATCCAACACCCTTTAAATGATGATATTCAAGAGCTGCAGTAAGCTTCTTGCCTGCATCATAGGAGAATGCAATTGCCTGATAGCTAGCAGTAGAAGTTACTGTATTAGCAGGTGACCATGGTGTATAATTCGCTCCTGTATATTCATTGTCGAAATTATAACGACCAACTGTAAGTATTGTCTTAAAGTCCTTACCAAAACTTACCTGACCACCAGATACACGTTCATCAATAACGAGACCCTGGTTAGATTTATACGGGAATTTACCAAGTTCAATAGTAGTATTACCGTACTTACCTTCAGCATACGAACGATCAACTGTTGTAGTATTATTGGTACCACCGACATTTTTGCTATCATCCATACTTGTGTAAAAATCAATACGAGCTTTAGCTGTCCAGTGACTATTAACCTGTGCAGAAGGTTCTAAGCGGAACAAAACTTTCTGTGCATTATTCTTTTCATTAATGTTATTAATGTCAGAATCATGACGATAGCTTTCATAACGATAACGTAATTCACCAGTGAACTTAACGTTGTCGACTTTGCTTTCGAGGTTGCTTACACGAACACCAAGGTTATTGAGTTCATCAGCGAATTCAGCAGCGAGTTTGTCGATAATAGCTTTATCAGCTTTGCTTACATCGGACTTTGCCATAGCTTTTGCTACCATCTGAGCCATTTCATAACGAGTAATTGTAGTCTGTCCACGGTATGTACCGTCGCCATAACCTTCAACTACGCCGTCCTGAGCGAGCTGTGATACAGCATCATATGCCCAGCTGTCGCTTGGAACATCACTGAAAGGATTTGCTGCAGCAAATGTTGTGCTGGCAGCGCCTACTACGATTGCAGTAGTCAATGCAGAAATTAGAGTCTTTTTCATAAAAGATTCCTCCTAGATTTTATTTGGTATTGTCCATCATCTGAAGGAATCGCTCTCGTTGAGTATCCATGTTCCCTCACCGTCGCTTTTCACCCATTTGATTTTCAATCCATTGATATAATACCATAAATTCCCTACGTATGCAAGCAGTAAATTTATTTTATCAAAACTCGTGTTTTCTGGCGCCGTTAAAGCAATCTTCGCCCTTTATTTTTCTACTTTCCGAATATATCGTTCGGCAAGTAGAACCGCCACAAAGTCATCTACGGGAACTGGCGGTACCTGCATCGTTAGAGGTAAAAAACGGCGCCACCCCATGGGAGGATGCGCCAGCCAGTAGCGTTTTTTTGCAGCCTCCGTTGTCCGATACTCGTCAACAACAATAATCCGCAGGTCTGGCACTGCCTGCTTTATTGTTTTCTGTGCGGACTTACTTGTCGTACCGTTCCCGATAAGAAGAGCTGCCGGGCAATATTCACAAACCGCTGCCCGTACGACCGCGGCAAGTTCCGTTGTACCGATCACTTTTTGTCTAAGAATACGCTCATCGTCCTGCATTGCAGCAAAGCCACATTTATCACGTCCGGGATCAATTGCAAGAATGTTCATGGAAACGCTCCTTTATAAAAAGGCTGCCACATCAATGCGGCAGCCTTTTCTTCTATCTTATTTTATGCCTTCTGCCCTAAGTACAAGCCGCAGTGGACCCTGTGCATCCGTATCTCCCTTGGCATAGGCAGAAATAAGGATGTTGCCGCGTGCAGGCGTAAGTGCCTGTACAAGGCTATAGAACTGCACGCCATCGAGAACTCCGACAGAACCGCGAATTGGATCGGCAAGAATTCCTTTCTGTACTGCAGCCGTATTAACATCTTTCAGGAAGCTCACAACCGCCTGCTCTGCTTCGCCCTCTTTATTACCTGTCAGCGTAAAAGGCCTGGCAATAATAAATTCATCAGCTTTATAGATGCTGCGATTCGGATAAAGCTGCAGTGACGTCCGTATCGATTCCCCGCGAATAAGGTTTCCAGCTGCAACAATACGCACAACCATGTCCTGCTTGCTGGCTGTAATACGGGCAACTGCCTGATCATATTCCGGCGGATAGACCCAGATATCACTATCTTCCGTATTTGCTCCCAGTCGCTGTGCCACATCGCGGTTTGCCAGCTGAACAAGGCTAGCCATATCCGCCTTGACATCCTTCTCTTTCTGACCGCCCCGAAGAACGCCGCTGGAAAGGATTTCACCCGCACGATAGACGATATCACCCTCGCGCATAATCTGCATCCCTTTGCGAAGATCACTTGTACGCTGTTCCAGCTCTTTATTATCTGTTGTAAGCTTTGTATTCGTTTCACCCAGCTGGTTATTGTCAACAGCTAATGCTTCATTTTTCTGATTAAGACCGCCGTTAATGACTGCCAGCTCATCATTCCGCTGTGTAAGATCATTTTTGGCAGCTTCCAGAAGTTTGTTGCCATCTTCAAGTGCCGTATTACGTGCTGTCAGCTCAGACTGTTTATTCTCCAGTTCACTTACTTCACTTTGTGCATTTCTCAGGGCTTCATTTGTTTTCTTTTTTTCTGTATCGGCAGCAGCCAGCTCCGCCGTTGCCGTCTGCAGACTGCTCTTTGTCTGCTGCATCGTCTGATTAAGCTTTTCCATCCCAAAAAGCGCTGTACGCACATTTTCTGAGACAGCTGCCATGATGCCAAACGTCAGTGTCGTTATACAAATCCCTGTAAGTATTGTAATAAGTATTGAGGTGTGACGCGGCCGCAGCCCAAATATAGAAAGTCTCTTCTTGCCAATCTTCGTACCAAGACGATCACCGATAAAAGCAATTACGCCACCTGTTATGATAAGAACAATGATCAGAACAACTCCATACATAGTCACACCTGCCTTCTACTTTATCATTGCTGACAGCAAAAACACTGCCCGGCAATTTATTTTGCTGCTTCGTGTATCAGATAGGAACCGACGATAAGACCAATAAGATTAGGTATCCAAACGGCATAGGCCGGATCAATTGCACCGCTCTGCCCAATCGCTCCGGCAAGGGTCATTATACTGTAGTAACAGAAAATAATGATGATACTAAGGCCAAAACCGATCGATGAACTTTTACGATTCGGCTGAAGTCCAAGCGGCACGCCAACAATCGTAAAGATAAGACTTGCCATTGGAATTGTAATACGCTGATAAAGCTCTACCTCAAGCTTACGCGTATTAACATACTGTGAGCGCATAATCTCAATCTGTGAGCGCAGATCTTTCATTGTGAGTTCTTCCGGTTTTTTCTGTTCACGCAGGATCTGAGTCGGGCTCTGATTGATCGGCAATACCTGCGTAGCAAAGTGCATAATATGCTCCGTCTCACCATCCGAGATATCATAGATGATTCCCTGATGCATAATCCACTGATTTTCCTGCCATTCAGCATATTCTGCATTTTCTACATGACTTACCTTACCCTCTGTAAAAGACTGCATCGTTACGCCCTGCATCGTATTACTGGCCGGCATCATAGCGACGTGCATAAACAAGACGCTGAATCTGCCCGTCCGTGATTTCTTTGATAATAATATGATCCTGTGACTGTGGCTTCGTATTGCCCTCGATTTCATAGTAAACAACATTGCTATAGGCTTCATTGGCCCACGGAACAACGTATTCATTGAAGCCAATGGCAAAGATGCTTACAAACAACCCCAGTGCAATTGCTGGTGCAGCAATACGGCTGAAGCCGATACTACACGATTTCATTGCCGTAATTTCACTTGTCCCTGACAAGCGGCCGAAGGTCAGCAGACTTGCAAGCAGCATGGACATTGGAAAAGTCCAGATGATAATACTCGGCATACTAAAGATAAAAAGCCGTACAACTGCAGAAAAAGATGCACCATACTCTGTTATATACTGAGCGATGCGAAAGAGCGTCCCGGAACCAACGAAAACTGCTGAGAATGCGCAGATGCCAAAGATAAATGTCATAAAAACTTCTTTAAAGATGTATTTGTCTAAAATTCGCATTGCCATTCTCCTATAATGTAAAGTTATCGCCGAGATAGAATTTTCTGGCAAGTTCACTGTCTGCTATAGTCCGACTGTCGCCTTCGAGTAAAATCTTACCTTCATTTAGTATATATGCCCGATCGACAATATGCAAGGTCTCACGCACATTATGATCAGTAATAAGAATTCCCATGCCACGCTGGCGAAGATACTGGATAATATCCTGAATATCGGCTACAGCAATCGGATCGACACCGGCAAACGGTTCATCAAGAAGAATAAACTGCGGTTCAATTGCCAGGCAGCGGGCGATTTCCACACGGCGGCGTTCACCACCGGAAAGCTCTGTTCCTTTGCGTTCTTTCACATGTTCAACATGAAATTCTTTAAGGAGCGCATCTATTTTATTTGTGCGCTCGGATTTCGTCATTTTCGTTGTTTCCAAAATCGCCATAAGATTTTCCTCAACCGTAAGCTTACGGAAGATGGATGCTTCCTGTGCAAGGTAACTGATTCCCAGTTCAGCCCGCTTGCACATTGGCAGGTTTCCAATAGGAACGCCGGAAATAGAGACTTCTCCGGATGTTGGTTTTTCCAGTCCGACGATCATGTAGAAGGTAGTCGTTTTACCGGCACCATTCGGTCCGAGGAGCCCAACGATCTCACCCCTTTCGACACGTAAAGAAACCTGATCGACAACACGACGTTTTTTATAGATTTTTACCAGATTTTTAGCTTCTATATACATCCTTATTGCTCTACTTTCGTTTTATCATCCGCAAGATAGATGGTCAACCGACTGCTTTTCAATGTGTTGTTTTCCTGAATAGCCCAGGCATTTCCTGTAAGGATAACCTTGCCGCTTTCCTGTCCATAGTAATCTGCTTGATCACCACCAGCTTCAAGTTGACGCGGAGGACTTACGAGATGCGCATTGCCTGTCCCTGTAAAGCGATTGTCTTTAAGATAGCCTTCCATGCGGTCGGCTGTAAAAGTACCATCCGGCATTGTAACCTTACCATCTTTTTCAATGAGAATATAGTCTCTGTCCTCATAGTAATCAATACGCGGTCCCGTCAATGTTTTATCACCTTTTATCGCTATAACATTTCCAGATGCGAGCATATGGTTTTTGCCATCTGTCACGATGATCTCTGATGTCATATGCATATCATCTTTGTCTGCAACAACACCGCCCGTCACAGTACCTTCCTGTGACTTTGAATTGTACGTAGCCTGTGCCCCAGTAATAGATGCTGTTCCCTGCTTCATAACAACATTGCCGGTTGCAACAACGATACCGCTGTTTGTATTATAATCTACTGTATCGCCGTTAAGCTCAGTTGGCTGTCCGTCTGCTGCATAAAGCGTGCCCGTAAGCGCTGTACAAACAGCTGCTGTCAAAAATGCAAGTTTTATCTTTTTTGTCATTTTTATCATTGTGCGATCTTCCCCTTTACAATGTGTGCATTGCCAATCACTTTAATGATCTCGAATCCATCCGAACTTTCAATTCGATTCCCTGTTGCTACAGCATCATCCTTCGATATTTTTGCATTGCCTTCCGCCGCAAGTATCGCTGTAGCTGACGTCCATATCAGCTGCTGTGCGTTCAGCTTTGCATTATCGGATGACTCGATGTCAACACCACCATCAAGCGTAAGATTCTTGGATGTCTGCTCATAATAACCATGTGGTGCTTTAACCGCAACAACCGTACCATTTTCTGCATAAAACTTGCCCGACATATTCGTAAGCGTTACATTCTGTGTTTCTATATCCATATCCATAGTCTCAGCTGTAAGCTCCCATATTTTCTTACCGTTCTTTTCTTCACTGAGCGTATTGCCACTGTACTTCATGACTTTACTGTCTTCTGTTGGAGCGGTTTGCGGCGGTGCCATTGGTATGGTCTTCACAGCCCAGACAACAACAGCCAACACAAATGCCGTAAAGAACAGTATGAGCAGCTTCCCTTTTTTATCCATGTTTTTTCACCTGCATCTTCACACGATATGGTGCTTTTCCTTTTTTTCATTTGGCGGTGTATTCCAGCGTTTCTGAAACCAAAGCCATTGTGTCGGATTTTCCCGGATGATTTTTTCAACGATACGTGTCATCTTTACTGTAAGATCATAAAGGTCCTTATCGGAGTCACCATGATCTTCATAATGCATGATTTCACCAACAATGATCTTGTGCATTCCATTTGGCTTGCGCAGGATAAATGCCGGCAAAATAGGCGAGTTAAACTTCTTGGAGAATACAGCCGCGCCCATCGGTGTCGAAGCCATTTTTCCCAAAAAATCAACGAAGGCTCCACCCGGTCCCCCGTCCTGATCGGAAAGGAATCCCAGCAGCTTCCCCTTCTTAAGCGCTCTTGCAGCACCGAGCAGTTCACTCGTACCACGTGAGAAGATTTCAGCACCTGTGCTGGCACGAAGTGTATTCAGTACACGTGTATGCTGCTCATTCGGCTGTGGTTTGGCAATCGCCGTAACTGGCAGCCCGGCAAAGGAGAATCCTGCTGAAAGCCATTCCCAGTTGCCAACATGTGCTGTGAGAACAACAACACCTTTCTTTTCTGCAAGTGCCATTTTTACACGGTCAAGGTTCTCAATCTCTATGTAGTTCGTATAATTTTCTTTTGTAAGGTGCGGCATGTACATAATTTCCAGCACCGTACGTCCCATATTAATAAAGGACTGCTTAACGAGCTCTCGTGTTTCTTTTTCTGAGAGACTCAATCCGCGCATCATCTGCATTACCGCAAGTTCACGCTGTTTCTTTATAAACTTATTGTAGACGATACCAAGGCCTTTGCCAATCGCCAGAAGCACGGAATGCGGCAAAAGACAGATGACACGGCTTATAAACATTAAAAGTTGATATTGCATGGAAGTTCCCCCATTGAGAGAATATGTTTTCTATCATTTAATTTATTGATTTAGATTTTTTATTGGTCCCGGTGATATAAATTCTGTTATAACTTCATCCCAGTGTCCTTGTGCCTTGAGAATAAACTCGGCAATCTCACGCACGGCACCTTTACCACCATGTGCATCTGCAATGAGATGTGCATGGTCCTTTACTTCTGTCACAGCATTACCAACGCTTGCGGCAAACCCCACCTGCACCATTATAGGCAGGTCGACGAGATCATCACCGACGTAGGCGATCTCGTCCAGCTGAAGACCGAACTTCTGCTGAATCTCTCTGAGCGCCTCCCGCTTGTCGAAGTGTCCCTGCTGGACATCGTCAAACCTCAGCTCTTTGGCACGAAAGTCCAGCATCTTCGACGTACGCCCCGTAATAATAGCCCGCTTGATGCCAAACCGGCGCAAAAGGCTGATACCAAGTCCGTCATGACAGTTAAATGGCTTGTACAGCTCACCCTCAACTCCGATGTAGACATTGCCATCGGTAAGAACACCATCGACATCAAAAATAACAAGCCGGATCTTCTGTGCACGGCTCACTGCAGTCTCAACAAATTTCATCATACAACCCCCTGACGCAAAAGATCCGTCAAATGGATAATGCCAATCGGGTTATTGTCCTTGTCAATAACTGGCAATACCGTGATCGGTCTTGGTTTATGTTTTTCCATCATACTAAGTGCAGCAGCCGCAAGCTTATCCTGCGTAATGGTCTGTGGCTGCCTTCGTCATGAGATTTTCAACAGCAGCATCAAGAAATTCGCTGCCTTTGGCAAGGCCCCGACGAATGTCACCGTCAGTTACAAGACCAATGAACTTCCCCTGATCATCAACAACTGAAGTTGCACCAAGCCCCTTGTCGGTCATCATAAAGAGTGCTTCCTTCGCTGTCTTATGTATCGTAATGACTGGATTATCCTCACCACTGTGCATAACATTTTCTACCGTAAGCAGAAGCTTACGTCCAAGCGAGCCACCCGGATGAAACATTGCAAAGTCCTGTGCTGTAAAGTTGCGAGCGGAAAGCAGCGCAATCGCAATCGCATCGCCCATAGCTAGTGTTGCTGTCGTGCTTGCTGTCGGAGCTAATCCCAGAGGGCAAGCTTCACGCGCAACACCTGCATCAATAAAATACTCGGCATTGCGTCCCAGGGATGAATCACGGCGACCGCTGATTGCAATGATTGTTGCCCCAATACGTTTGATGATTGGCAGAATATTAACGACTTCATTTGTTTCACCACTATTTGAGATTGCAAGGACAACATCATGTTCTGTAACCATACCAAGGTCTCCGTGAAATGCTTCTGCCGGATGCATAAAGAATGCCGGAGTTCCTGTGCTTGCTAGGCTTGCTGCAATTTTACGACCGACATGGCCTGACTTGCCCATGCCTGTAACAATGACACGAGCCTTGCAGTCAAGAATGCAGTTTACTGCAGCTTCGAATTCATCATCGACACGGTTAATAAGTTCTCGTACGGCATCCGCTTCTATCTGCAAGGTTTCAATTGCTTTTTCTTTGATCACAATAGGCCCTCCCCAGTATTTTATAAATTGAATTTTACTTTTATTTTTTATTTTTAACAATCGCGTCAATCGCCATTGCATCTTTTAACAAGTCTTCAAGCTTATCAAGGTAGAGCATGTTCGGTCCGTCGCAAAGTGCTTCTTCCGGATTATCATGAACTTCCATAAAGAGTGCATCAACACCTGCCCCAACTGCGGCACGCGTGAGATACTCAACGTATTCACGGTTTCCTGCTGATGCTGTACCCGCTCCACCCGGAAGCTGCACACTGTGTGTCGCATCGAATACAACCGGATAACCAAAGGAACGCATAATGGGTAATGAGCGCATATCAACGACAAGATTATTATAACCAAACGATACGCCGCGTTCTGTAAGAAGAATGTTTGAATTACCAGCTTCATGGAGCTTATCTACGACATTGCGCATATCATTTGGTGCCATGAACTGACCTTTTTTTACGTTGATAACCCTGCCGGACTTTGCTGCTGCATAGAGCAGATCGGTCTGACGACAAAGAAATGCCGGGATCTGAATCACGTCGAGAACTTTGGCTGCTGCTGCCACCTGCGTTTCATTGTGAATATCACTGATAATGGGCACCTGCAGCTCATCCTTGATGGTCTGCAGCATGGCAAGACCTTTTTCAAGACCCGGTCCGCGGAAACCGTTAAAGGACGAACGGTTCGCTTTGTCGAAGGAAGCCTTGAAAATATACGGCATACCCAGACGCTGCGTTATTTCTTTGATCGTACGGCCGATATAAAGGCTGCGTTCAAGACCTTCAAGTACACACGGTCCCGCAAGAAGCGTCAACGGCTGTCCATTACCAACTTTAAAATTCCCAACGTCTACTGTATTCATAAAATTTTGCCACCTTTCTTCTGGTAAATTTGATTAACAATTTCCAGATCTTTAGCGGTATCAACTCCAACAAACTTAAAGTCTGTCGTGATAACTTTTATTTTATAGCCATTTTCTAATGCTCGCAACTGTTCAAGCGATTCCGTTTTTTCTAACGGTGTCGGTTCCATTTTAGCATATTGCAGGAGAAAATCCCTTTTATAGGCATAGATGCCAATATGTTTGTAAACGGGAACACCCGTATCAACACGCGGATATGGCATAACGGAACGGGAAAAGTAAAGTGCATAACCATTCTTATCCGTAACAACCTTAACATTGCCCGGTTCTGCCTGTTCTTCCTTGCCCATTGTTGTCATGACCGTCGCCATATGTAGTTCTTCATCTGTATCAAAGGCTGCTGCAAGATCATCAATGACCTTCGGTTCAATAAGCGGTTCATCGCCCTGTACGTTAATAATGAGGTCAACATCCGGATAAGGCACCGGCAACTTCTGCCAGACGGTCGGTTCCTGTCGGATGGTCGGCCGATGTCATCATAACTTTGCCTCCGCAGGCCTGCATTGCATCGTAAACACGCTTATCATCCGTTGCTACAAGTACTTCTGATGGGCGATTCGCCAGACAGGCACGTTCATAGACACGTTGAATCATCGGTTTGCCCGCGATATCAGCTAAGGGTTTCCCCCATAGTCTTGTTGAGGCATAACGTGCCGGAATAACACAAAGTATTTTCATGAATATAATCTTCCCTTCATTTACGATTTAATGTTTAATCTTCGCTTCAAGGCTCTTCGTGAGAAGTTCCTTAAATTCCTTGTTACCCGCTTCGAAAGTAACTTCTACGCTGATAACAAAGACAGGTATCGGACGCTTTGCCTTCATAATACCATCCGGTATCTTGACCGCATCCTTTTCCGTAATAACGATTGCTTCCGCTCCCTGATTTTGTGCCTGCTGGAATACATCCATCATTTCCTCATTGGTATAATCATGATGATCTGGAAAGCGCAGACTTTCAACAATTTCAGCTCCAATATCACCGATTGTTTGTTCAAACGATGCCGGATTACCAATCGCCGATACAGCCATGACTTTTTTATTTTTCATATAAGAAACATCAATACCATCACCCGCAATATCCTGATACCAATCACTAATTTCAATAAAGCAGCGCGGTAAATGAATGCTCTCAACAACAAGTGCATGGTCATTATACTGCCCAACTGTATCCCGAATATGTTTGCAGGAACCCTCCGCTGCCTGATCGACTTTCGTCATGAGACAGACATCCGCCCGATCAAGATGCGACATGGGTTCGCGCAAGGTACCACGCGGCAGCATATAACCATTACCAAATACATTGACTGCATCAATGAGCAGAATGTCCATGTCACGTATCAGCTGCCAGTGCTGATAACCATCATCAAGGATTGCTACCTCAGCGCCAAAGTGCTCAACAGCATAACGGCCTGTAACAGAACGATTTGGACCAATAAGCACCGGTACATTCGGTAAATGTTTTGCAAGCAAAAACGCTTCGTCGCCCGCTTCTGCTGCTGACATATAAAGTTTCTTTCCGTCTGATACAATACCAACTTCACCGCGCCACTTCGCACGATAGCCACGGTTTAGTATAACGACACGATAGCCCATATCCCTTATATCACGAGCAAGGCACTGTGCTGTAGGTGTCTTTCCTGTACCGCCTACAGTGATATTCCCCAGGCTGATAACATGGCAGTCAAGACTTTTTCGTTTCAGTATACCATGTTTATACCAGGCAAGCTTTACGTTTACGAGTCGTCCATAAATAAAAGAAAAAACATAGAGAACTGATATAATGACTTTTGGCAAAATACCGTGTTCTTCCTTGCCGTGAACCAGCTGAAATAAATACGTCTGGAAATTTTCTATCTTTTCGGTGGACTTTATTGCATGAGCACCCTGATGCTGTTCAACATCATCCAGCATCGTATGCAGAATAACTGCAGATTTACGCGATGCCCCTTTATTTTCTTTTACAATCGTGAGCGTTTCCTGCTCCATTTTTTTGCGACGTATATCATCACGGAAAAGTGCCAACACTTCCCGACTAAGTTCTTCCTCATTGTTTACCGTAATACATGCATTGCGCTTTGTAAAGAGCACATGCGTATCTTTGAAATTGAACATATAATGTCCCACAATAATTGCCTTACCATGTGCTGCCGGCTCAAGAATATTATGTCCACCATGCTGAATAAGACTGCCGCCGACATAAATGACATCCCCAATACTGTAGACTTTACCAAGCTCACCGATCGTATCAAGAATCACTACATCATGATCCGATGATGGTGCTTGCTGTAGATCCGTACGCATACGCGCCGTGAATCCACGATTCTTGCAAATCGATACAATTTCATCTTTGCGCAGGATATCCCGTGGTGCAATAACGAGCTTGATATCGGGGAAGTCCTGCCGCAATTTCTCATAAGCCTTCAAGACAAAAACTTCTTCGCCTTTATGTGTACTTCCCGCCAAAAAAATCCTTGTCGTATTGTCAAAGCCTATTTCCTGCAAAAGCTTTGTTTTTTCCTGAGGCAATACATCTGTATAGGTTTGATCGAATTTTGTATTTCCGGTAACTGTTACGAGTTTCGGATCAGCTCCGAGACGAACAATATATTCCGCATCGATATCTGACTGCATCGCAAACTTCGTCACCGTACCAATCATGTCAACAAGCAGGCTGCGCAAATGATGATAGCGCTGAACACTCTTGTCACTGATGCGTCCATTAACCATCATAACCGGAATATGGTTTTCTCTGGCTGCTTTCAGGAAATTCGGCCAAAGCTCCGTTTCCACCGGTAAAAACACGCGTGGGCGTACCTTTCGCAGAATGTACCCTGGCAAAAAAGGCAAATCAAGCGGATAATAGATAATCGTATCAGCATCCTTTATGATACGGTTTGCCATAGCATAGCCACTGTTCGTCACAACAGATACAAGAATCGGACTTCTCGGAAACTCCTTGCGGAATTCCTTAATAAGCGGACTTGCTGCTACGATTTCACCAACCGATGCAGCATGTACCCAGATGCAATTTTTCTTCGCGACCTTGTCAAGCGCATGTTTTGGTAAAAATCCAAGACTCTGCCGTATACGCTCAACAAATCCTTTTTCGCGTATTGAGCGAACCATAAAGGCCGGGATGATCAGAATCACGAGCAAAACGGCCGCTATATTATAGAGTAGTTGCATACTGTTTCCCCTTTTACTTATGCTTTCATTTTATTAAACTGAATGTTATAGAGATTACTGTAAAGACCGTTGAGGGCTAAAAGCTCCGCATGTGTACCATGTTCACTGACATGTCCGTTATCGATGACGACAATTTGATTCGCTTCGAATATCGTCGAAAGCCGATGTGCTATAACAAAAGAAGTACGGCCAATCATCAAACGGTCAAGCGCTGCCTGGACAATCTTTTCGCTTTCAGTATCAAGTGCCGACGTTGCTTCATCAAGAATAAGAATACGCGGATTCTTAAGGATCGCCCGAGCAATTGCAATACGCTGGCGCTGACCACCGGAAAGATTGAGGCCACGCTCACCAATCTTTGTTGCATACCCATTTGGCAGTTCCATAATAAATTCATGGGCATTGGCATCCTTTGCTGCCTCAACGACTTCTTCGTCGGTCGCGTCAAGGCGCCCATAACGAATATTTTCTCCAACCGTCGTACTAAACAGCATGGTTTCCTGCGGCACAATACCAATCTGATTGCGCAAAGAATCAAGCGTAACATCACGAAGATCTATACCATCGATTTTAATCGATCCGGCAGTTACATCATAAAACCGCGGAATAAGATTAGCAATGGTCGATTTACCTGCACCACTCGGCCCAACAAAGGCAACCATCTGTCCTGGTGCAGCCTCAAGTGTAACATCGTGCAATGCCGAAATCCCTTTTTTGTATTCAAAAGATACTTTATCAAAGGTAACTCTGCCATCAATTTCCGGTAATTCAACTGCGTTTGCTTTATCACAGATTTTTTCTTCAAGATCAAGAACTTCAAACACACGATCTGCCGCCGCCATGGCTTTCTGAATATTTCCATAGACCCGGCTAATACGTTTAACTGGATTGGCCAGATTGACTGCATACGTGAGAAATGCAACAAGTGCTCCGGCTGTCATCGTCCCATTGACAACTTCATAGCCGCCAAACCAGACAATAAATGTTACAGCAACAGCTGATAAAAATTCTACCGTTGGTGTCAGAAGCGACATAAGCTGTACATTTTTCATAGCGGCCTGGAAGTTCAGTTCATTTTGATTCTTGAACCGCCCGATTTCATATTTTTCGCGAACAAAGGACTTCACAACACGCATGGAGGAAATACTCTCCTGCAAAAGTGATGTGATATCTGCCATACGTTCCTGAATGAGCGTACCATTTATCTTGAGCTTACGACCAAATACCTTCATGGCCTGCGCAATAACAGGTATCGTAACAAACGTCAAAAGACTGAGCTTCCAGTCCAGATAAAACATCGTACAGATGGAACCAATGAGAATAGACCCTTCCGTAACAAGCTCGATAAGGCTGTCTACCAGAGCACTCTGTAAAGCGGCTACATCATTTGTGATATAACTCATGACTTCGCCTGTCTGACGTTTATCATAATAAGAAAGCTGCATTTTTTGGAACTTGCGATAAATTACATCTCTTATATCTATAATAACACGTTGGCCGATAAAAGACACGAGATAGGTTTGCCCATAATAAAATATTCCGCGAAAGAAAAAAACCACTACGATACCGACTGCAATCGCATTAAGCATCGCCATATCTCTGTTCGCAAGAACATCATCAATAATATCCTTAATAATCCATGGCACGTACAGGTTTGCAGCCGCCGCCATGATGATACAAACAATCGCAGCTGCCAGGCGCTTTAAATATGGCTTTATATAGACCAACAGGCGCTTGTAATTATTCATTATTTATCCTCCGATAGTTTTTTCTGCTTACAGCGATCTGCCGTAGCAAGTATGAGACTGGCAACTCGTTTTGCCGCATGCGGTGCACCGAGCTGCTCCCGTATCTTCTTTAATTTTTCTTTTACGCATACAGCTTCATCCTGATTATGATAAAGCCGCAGCGCTTCGTCAGCGATACGTTCCGCCTTTACCTCATCCTGCAAAAGCTCCGGCTGTATACGCTCACCGGCAATAATATTCGGCAGACTGAAGTTTTTCACATGAATAAGCAGGCTGCCAATAAAATATGATATCGGCGACATTTTATAGAGCACTACCGTTGGCAGTCCCATAAGCGCAGTCTCAAGAATAACTGTTCCCGAAGTCGCTATCGCCACATCACAAAGGTTCATAAGATCATATGTACAATTGATTTTAATCTGTACGCTGACACCGGATTTTTGAATAAACGCCTCCAGCAAATCACGTGAAACGCCCGGTGCAGCCGGTAAAAAAAACTCTGTATTCGGCTGTTTTATGCTGAGAAGTTTCGCTGCTTTAAGCATTTCCGGCAAAAGCAGCGTGATTTCCTGCTGTCGGCTGCCTGGCAGCAGCAGTACATTATGTTTTCCCAGATCAAGTGTAAAGTATTTGGCTGCTGCCTCACGTGTCATCGACGGTTTGACCGTATCGACAAGTGGATTACCTACAAACTCTATAGCAGCCCCGGCATCCTTATATGCCTTTGTTTCAAAAGGAAAAATTGCTGCAATCTGATCTGCCGTCTCTGCAACCATTTTTGCCCTTCCCTTACGCCAGGCCCAGACCGATGGAGGAATATAGGAAAACACTGGAATTCCTTCTGCCTTTGCCCGTTTTGCAAGACGCCAGTTGAAATCAGGGTAATCAATGAGTACAAGCAAATCCGGTTTTTCCTGCTGCATGACCTGCAAAAGCGCATCACGCAAGCGAAACATCCGGCGCAAATTACAGAACACTTCCCAGAATCCCATGACATTATAATCCCGCATGTTGCGGCACAATTCTACTCCGGCAGCTTCCATCTGGCTGCCGCCAAAACCGATCATGCGTATATCAGGTTCAATTTTCCGTAATGCCGCAGCTAGTTCAGCTCCATGCATATCACCGGAAACTTCACCAGCAGAAAACATGATTTTATGCATCTTTTCCCCTCCTTCATTTTTTATCCTGCAGATCATTCTAACTGACAATCACGAAAGCAGAAAAAGACGCGAGGATACTTCTTTTCAAGTAGTATCCGCCGCGTCTCATAAGTTGTGATTACATAGCAACAATCGTTATGCCGTTTGTTTCAGCCAAAGCTATCACTTTTTCTCTTTCGACGACCAAAGTCTTACCCGCTTCTATAACAAGAGCCTTTGCACCAACTTCTACCATTACTTCAATGGTCTTGAGACCAATCGTTGGCACGTCAAAACGCACATCCTGCTTCGGCTTGGCAACCTTAGCAATTACAGCACCACCGCAGGCAAGCTCTCCGCCGCGCCTTATACAGGCATCTGTGCCTTCAATCGCTTCAAGTGCCATAACAGCAAGATTCTTTACAACAGCAGTCTGTCCAATATCAAGACCACCAATCTCTTTTGCCATGCGAAAGCCAAATTCCATATCTTTTCTTTCTTCTGCCGTTGGTTCACGCTTCGTTATCGTTCCACGAGACGGCATAAGCATACGAATCAATGTTGTTTGATCAAATGCCTGCAACCCCTCCGAAGCAAGTTCACGAACAAAAACCATCATAAGTGTATCATCACTGCGATCCGGCAAAGATACAATGAGCTTCATCATACGTGCATCCGGCTTATCGTGTGCACCATTAAAAAGCATTTCCTTTGTCACTTTCCCGAGCATAATGACTTTCTTTATATCGTTATCCTTAAAATATTTCAGAATTTTTTCCAAATGGGCAATACTGATATCCACCTGATCCGTAACATTTTTTTTAAGCTCTGCATCCACACCATCAAGAAGTGCTACAGCAAAAATACTATATCCCATAGATCTGGCAGCTTTGGCACATTCTACCGGCAATCTGCCAAGACCAGCAAGCAGTCCTATCTTTTCCATGTTCACCCTCCGAAATATTAATTATATCCATCTCTATAATAAGTCCATTAATACGTCAATTTAATTCTTAGTCATTTTCGCGGCGCCCGCGGCAGATACCACGCTCTGCATTGCGCAGAAAGCGCAGAAAATGTTCTACTTCGTCACAAGAATCTACGTCCTGCTCAATCATAGAAATTGCCTGTGTAAGACCGAGACCCGAACGATAAAGCAGTTTATATGCTTTCTTGATATTACGGCGCGACTCAATTGGAATGCCCGCACGCGACATGCCGACACTATTAAGCCCGGCAACTTTTGCCGGATGACCATCAACAATCGTATAGGGAACAACATCCTGAACAATCTTAGAAGCTCCTCCGACCATCGCATTGCGGCCAATCTTTACAAACTGATGAACACCCGTAAGCCCGCCGATGACAGCTCTGTCTTCAACAATCACATGACCTGCAAGCGTCGCTGCATTTGACATGATAACATGATTGCCAACAATACAGTTATGTGCAACATGCGTATAAGCCATCATGAGACAGTCCGTGCCGATACGTGTTTCTTCGCCTTCGCCGGTCGCACGATGCACCGTTGCACATTCGCGAATTTTTGTGCGATCACCAATAAATAAGTAAGATTTTTCACCAGCGAACTTGAGATCCTGTGGTTCTTCACCTACAGAAGCTCCCTGAAATATCACACAGTCTTTACCAATGCTTGTCCAGCCTGTAATAACTGCATGCGGACCAATCTTTGTACCTTCACCGATTTCTACATTTCCGCCAATAACAGCATACGGGCCGATTTCTACATTTTTACCAATATGAGCTCCCGGATAAACTACAGCGGTTTCATGTATATATGCAATAACTTTGTTGTCTGTTTTCATGTGTTCCAACTCCTTTAGCTTGCCTTTACGGCTTCTATTTTGGCAGTACTTAGTTTCTTCTCTAATACAGTCCAATTTCGTCTCTAAACTCTGCATCGGATATATCGCCAAAATCAGCCGTTTTACCATGTAGATTCCGGATTATCTCACTCTTTCACCATATAATAACAAAAAATCATATGTTTTCTCTTTTTTTCAAAGCAAATGTGAAATCTCCCTGCGCTGCAAATACATCTCCAACAAAAGCTTCTGCATGAAGTTTACCAAAATCACCACGTACCTTAAGGAGTTCTGCTTTCATTATTAATTGATCTCCCGGCACTACCGGACGTTTAAACTTAACATTTTCCATTGCACCAAAATAAGCAAGTTTTCCACGATTTTCTTCCGGATAAAGCATAGCAATCCCACCAACCTGTGCCATCGCTTCAAGAATAAGCACTCCCGGCATAATTGGATTCCCTGGAAAATGGCCGCGAAAATGCGGTTCCATAATCGTAACATTTTTGATACCAACTGCAGACTTGAAGGGTACCAGCTCGATAATCCGATCAACAAGAAGCATCGGCGGACGATGCGGTAAAATTTTCTGAATTTCATTTATATCTAAAATCATGATATTTCCTTCTTTCTCTAAAATGATCTTCTATCGCTTTTCTGTATAAGCAGCTGTAATCTGTTTTGCTAAGCGTGTGTTAAGCTCATGACCGGATTTTACGGCGATTACATGGCCACGGATGATTCCGACAAGACGAAGATCCCCGATAACATCAAGTATCTTATGGCGAACAAGTTCATCCTCATAGCGCAGCTTGTTGAGCCATCCATTGTCATTGTAGACAATGACATTTTCCATCGTGCCGCCAAGACCCAGTCCCATCTTTTGCAGCGCTTCAATTTCGTCTTCATATGCAATCGTACGTGCCGGTGCTATTTCTTTGTTGTAAACTGCTTCATCAATAATAAAATCTTCATATTGGATGCCGATAAGCCGATGTGAATTCAGTGAAGTAAATGTCACGCGAAAACCATCATATGGCAATACCATAATAAAACGTTCCTTATCATCAATACGATATACTTTATCGATAATAATTTCCCGACGCAGCTTTTCCTGCTGCCGTTTCCCTGCTTTTTGCAACAATTCAAAAAAAATGAGTGAACTGCCATCTCCAACCGGCGGTTCCTCTGCATTCATTTCAATATAACAGTTATCAATGCGTGATGCATGGAAGGCTGATAATAAATGCTCAATCGTGAAGACCTTAATGTTATCCTGTTCGATCGTTGTTGCGCGGATCGTTGATGTAACATTCGCAGATACAGCCCTGACGTGTGGTGCTCCGGGCATATCCGTACGAACAAAAACGATACCTGTATCAACCGGAGCCGGCTTTAACTTAATCCCGACCTCAAGACCAGAGTGCAGGCCAATTCCTGTATATGCTGTGTCTTTCGCAATTGTTGTTTGGTACTGCATGAAAAAAAGTCCCCCTGACTTACTACCTCAATATCTTATTCTACAAAAAATTTACCTTTACTGCAAGTGTTTTATCATATCTTCTATTTACGGACAGATTTCCAACGATCATGCAGCCAAAACCATTCTTCCGGATATTTACGAATATGATCTTCAATAATTTTCGTCAGTACCGCTGTTGTCCGCCTAATATCTTCGTGTTTATCCTGAGTTTTTTCAACAAAAACAGGTTTATGAATAATTAATGTATGTGTTCCGTCTGCATTCTGTGTGATAAAGGTCGGGAAGATTGGCGCAGCCTTGAAACGGGCCAAAGATGCCGGTCCCTGTACACAATTCGTTTCACGACCAAAAAATTCAAGAAGTATCCCGTCACGCCGGCTTGCATCCTGATCCATAAGCAGACCGATGACCCAGCCGTCCTTCAGCATGGTGAACATCTCCCTAACATCCGTCTTGTAGGTAATGTGCATACCAACGAGACGGCGATAGCCATTGATAAAGCGGTCCAGTCCAGCTTCTTTCTGCTTCATTGCAACACCGACAATTGGAAAGCCGCTAAGGGCCAATGCCGCACCGAGAAGCTCCCAATTACCACTATGCGCTGTCGCAATAATACCGCCACAGCCAAGTGCCAGACCCTTTTCCATGTTTTCACGGCCTTCGATTTTCACATATTTTTCTATATGATCTTTCATGACAGGAAAACGCATAACCTCAATAAACATGGACCCAAAACGTGTCCAGCTCTTTTTGGCAATGCGTTCTGCTTCCTGTCCGGATACTTTCAGGCAAAATTGTATCTGGTCTGTTGCCAGGCGCTTGCGCTTTTGTGGTACGATCGGCCATGTCAATGCACCCAGCAAATCACCCAAACTTCGGCAAAAACCAGCAGACAACAAACAAAATATTTTACTAAAAAACAATGCAATATAGTAAGACATTATAATATTACTCCATTTCAATAATAATTATAGGTAAGACCGACAAAGTTTTTTCCATCACGCTGACCAACCTCGGCTTTAAGTCCAGGAGAAAGTGACAATCTCAGGCCATAGTTCATCTTGTGATCTACTCGTTCAATACAAAACGACATATCAGGAAATCTTCCCCCGGCAGTCTTTGGCATAAGCCGCTTTTCAATTGCGCCAAAGGCACCATCGTAATGACCACTGCCAACACCTGCATGGACACGAATTCCCCATGGCAGTCCCTTGCTTGTCACTACGTAAGCAGAACGTGCCCTCACATCACTAATATCGTCGACACCAATAGCGAGGCCCGGTGTGAGCACTCCCTCCTCACGTATAGCGTATTTAAGGTTTACCTGAGTATTTTCATTCTGCTGTTCCTGCTGACTTGCACTCATCTCCAGACGCTTCATCAGATTCACGCCCAAAACAACCTTGTTTTTTTCATTAAGATGATACCAACCCAGATGATACTGTCCCGGACGCAATACATCGGAGGAGGGTGTATCAATATTTCCCGTTGTCCCTTGCGTAGAAGGTGCTGCAAAGACATTCGATGCAGTGCACAGACTGCAGACCAATATAAGGATAAGACTCTGTTTCTTCATTTGCTTTCTCCTTAAAAAAAATCTTACAGACTTATAAAAAAGCGGCAAAGCAGTCAGCTTTGCCGCACGATTTTATTTTTTGCCTTCAAGCTGCTGCAAACGTTTTTCTAAAGCCCGAATACGCTTGCTCATATCCGGTAAATGCTTTATAGCTACTTCCGATCGCAGCCATTCCTGATGCGGTCGAGCAGGAAATCCTGCATAAAAAATCCCTTCCGGTGTGTCATTTGTAAGGCCGCTGCGTGCAGCAAAAACTGCATTTGCACCAATATTGATATGCCCAACAACGCCAACCTGTCCGCCAAAGGTTACATTTTTCCCAACGATCGTTGAACCAGCAATGCCCGTCTGTGACACAATAAGATTGCTTTCACCAACTTCGCAATTGTGCCCG
>WSSedB1CaDRAFT_10000346_pt1 | contig 21008 bp, 16 predicted proteins | sample WetSurSB1Cattail_FD_9460 | JGI IMG/M metagenome (IMG submission 9460)
CAAGATTCACCTTTCTTTGATTAGCAGCGATCCTGATTATGAAAAAAATTTGCTGTTTCTTTTGTCTCCTCCTTTTTTCCGACCGTGTTTTCTGCTGGGGTTTTTACATGCATGAGAAAATCAATTATCATGCGGTTTTTCTGCTCCCTCCGCAGATGATGATTCTTTTCAAACCCAATATTGGCTTCCTTTCTGAACATGCAGTGGATCCGGACAAACGACGATATATTCTCGCCGCCGAAGGGGCCCGTCATTATCTCGACATCGATCATTATGGTATGTACCCCTTTGCAGCCATTCCCCGGGATTATAAAACGGCCCTCCGGAAATTTTCCGCAGATACCCTGCAGGCCTATGGTATTGTACCCTGGTGGATCCAGATCATGATGGGCCGCCTCACCAAAGCTTTTCGCGAAAAAGACAAAGAGGCCATCCTCAAAGACGCCGCTGAATTGGGGCATTATATTGCCGATGCGCATGTGCCCCTCCACATCTGCTCCAATCATAACGGGCAGTTGACCCACCAGCAGGGAATTCATGCTTTCTGGGAATCCCGGGTTCCCGAATTATTTGCAGAGTCAGATTGGGATTTTTTCATCGGCAAGGCATTGTATATACCGGATCTTTCCGATTTTATCTGGGCCCGGATATTGGAAAGTGCCGCCGCCGCCGATACTGTACTCAGCTGTGAAAAGGAAATCAGCGAACATTTCAGGCCCGACCAGAAATACGCATTCGAGGAGCGAAAGGGGAAGACCGTAAAACAATATTCCACAGCTTTCGCAACCCGCTATGAAACCCGGTTAAACCATATGGTTGAACGGCGAATGAGGGCCTCCATTTTTGCAGTTGCTTCATGCTGGTATACGGCCTGGGTAAATGCCGGTCAGCCCCCGCTCGACCACCTGCAGCACGACAGCCTGACGATTTCCGAACAAAAGGAATACGAACGCCTGAACCTGGAATGGAAAAAAGGTATACCCCTGGGGCGGGATTGCGATTGACAGTTGGCAGTTGGCTTTAAGCTTATAATCGTAAATTTGCGGCTCCCATACAAATACCGACAGATGATACACAATTTCAATGCTGGACCCAGTATCTTACCGAAAGAGGTTTTTGAGGAAGCCGCCAAAGCGGTTTTGAATTTCCGCGATACCGGACTTTCCATTCTGGAAATAGGTCACCGGACGCCTCTGTTCCAATCGGTTCTGGATGAAACCGTTCTGACGGCAAAAGAACTGATGAAACTGGATGCCGATCATGAAGTATTATTTCTTCACGGAGGCGCTACCACGCAGTTCTTCCAGGTACCTATGAATCTACTGAATGAAAACCAGACGGCTGCCTATCTCGATTGTGGTGTCTGGGGATCCAAAGCCATTAAAGAAGCCCGCTTGTTTGGGAATGTGGAAGTCGTCGCTTCTTCAAAAGATAAAAATTATACCTATATCCCCAGGGGATTTAAGATCCCTCCGGACGCCGCTTACTTTCATTATACCACCAATAATACCATTGAAGGAACAGAAATGTTTTCCATTCCGGAAACCCAGGTTCCGCTGATTGCCGATATGAGCAGTGATATCCTGAGTTATGAAACGGACTTCAACCGTTTTGCCCTGATCTATGCCGGTGCCCAGAAAAATATTGGCGCTGCGGGTGTGAATATGGTCGTTATAAGGAAAGACATTCTTGGGAAAGTGAACCGCAAACTGCCGGGCATGATAGATTACCGCAACCATATTGAAGCAGGTTCCATGCTGAATACCCCGCCGGTTTTTGCTATATATGTCTGTCTGCTTACCCTGCGCTGGCTAAAGAAAATGGGCGGTGTGGCAGCCATTGAAAAAATCAACAGGGCAAAAGCGGACCTTCTGTATAAAACCCTGGATGCGAAAGAAGGTTTCCAACCCACCGTGGCCGTGGAAGACCGGAGCCGTATGAACGTGGTGTTCCTCATTCCCGATCCTTTACTTGAAAAGAAATTCCTGGAAGCCTGTAAAGAACAAAATATGGTGGGCGTTAAAGGCCATCGCAGTGTGGGCGGATACCGCGTTTCGCTCTACAATGCCCTTCCCTTCGAAAGCGTGCAGGCACTGACCCATCTCATCAATCAACTTTAACTCAGATACATGGCAATCATTTCCGCATTCCGGGCGCTTAGACCAGCGAAGGATCTGGCTTCCCGCGTTGCTTCCCTCCCTTATGATGTTTTGAATAGTGATGAGGCCAGGGTCCTGGCAGATAAAAACCCTTATTCATTTTTACATATCACGAAGGCCGAGATTGACCTCCCGGAAGGAACCGACATCCACAGCGAGAAAGTGTATCATAAGGCAGCAGACAATCTCTTCATCTTCCGGGATCATAAAATACTGATCCGGGACGACGAGCCCGCGTATTATATATATGAGCTGACAATGGCCGGCAGAAAACAAACCGGCCTGGTATGCGTCAGCGCCGTTTCCGATTATGAGAACCAAATCATCAAAAAGCATGAGCTGACGCGTCCCGAAAAAGAACTGGACCGGATTAACCATATCCGCATTACCGGAGCGCAAACAGGTAATGTATTCCTTGCCCACAAATCAAATATTGACCTGAGCCGGCTGATCAGCAGTTGGAAAAATTTGCACGAACCGGTTTATGATTTTATTGCCGAAGATGGTATCGGCCACCGGGTCTGGGTGGTCAATGAAACGCAAACCATCACGGCGATCACTACCATTTTTGAAAATCAGATCCCCTGTACTTATATCGCAGACGGACATCACCGCGCCGCTTCGGCCGCAAAAGTAAAAAAAGCGCTCGGCCCGGATGCCGGTCCGGATGCCGGATATTTCTTAACTACCCTGTTCCCCGCAGATGAACTGCGCATTATGGATTATAACCGGGTGGTCAGGGACCTGAACGGAATGGATACAAATTCTTTTCTCGAAAAACTTAACAAAAATTTCAGGGTCGAAAAAATAAATGCCGCCTGGTCTCCTGACCGCCTGCATAACTTTGGAATGTACCTGGAAGGCAGCTGGTACCGGCTGGAAGCGAAAGAAAACAGTTTCCCGGATGACCCGATCGGCATCCTGGACGTAAGTATCCTGCAGGAAAATATACTGGCACCCCTGCTTGACATCCGGGATCCCCGAACAGACAACCGGGTGGATTTTGTAGGAGGTATCCGGGGTTTATCCGAACTCGAAAAAAGAGTGGACAACGGCCTGATGAAAGTGGCTTTCAGCCTGTATCCGGTTAGTATGGACCAGCTTTTTGATATCGCCGACAGCGGGCAGATCATGCCCCCGAAATCCACCTGGTTTGAGCCGAAACTGCGCGACGGACTTTTAACGCACCTGATCAGATAAGCGGTACTTTTACCAGAACAATTATTCCGGCCATGGGCCGTTTCCTTAAGGAGGGCTATATTCAATACATGAAAAAACTTCTGATTGCCATTGGGTTCTTACTGACGGGCTATACCTGTTTTGCCCAACAGGCTGATTCCCTGCACCGGGCAGCCAAACAATACATGCGGAACGGGGATTATCCCAACGCCATCATTGTTTTGAGCAATGCTTTAAAACTGGTACCGGATGACCTGGAAATACAAAAGGACCTTGCGTTTACTTATTATCTCCAGAGAAATTACAGCAGCTCCATAGAATCAGGAAAAATATTAATCGAGCGCAAAGACGCCGATGAACAATGTTACCAGATACTGGGTATGGCCTACCAAGCCATTGATGAAAAAAAAGCGGCCGATAAAATGTACAAAAGGGGGATAAAGAAATTCCCCGGCAGCGGTGAATTATATAATGAATACGGCGAGTTGCTATGGGTGAAACAGGATCCGGAAGCCATCCGTTTCTGGGAGAAGGGAATTGAAGTAGATCCCGGCTATTCTTCGAATTATTACAATGCCAGCAAATATTATTTTTACACCTATGATAAGGTCTGGAGCCTGATTTATGGCGAACTATTTATCAACCTGGAAAGTTACAGCCGGCGCACCCCGGAAATAAAATCATTGCTGGTAGACGCATATAAAAAATTATTTACCGATTTGAAATCAACCAAATCCCTCTCGAATAAAAACAGTTTTGCCGCAGCCTATCTGACTGTTATGAACGACCTGGCACCTACCATTAACCTGGGAATAACACCCGAATCTCTGAATATTTTAAGAAGTAAATTTATATTGGAATGGTTTGAGAAGTATGGAGATAAATTTCCGTTCAGACTTTTCGAATATCAGCGGCAGCTTCTGAAAGACGGGATGTTTGATGCTTACAATCAATGGGCATTCGGCGCTGCACTGGGCCTGGCTTCTTTTCAAAACTGGACAACACAGCATGCGGATGATTATAACCGTTTTATAAATTTTCAGAAAGGCAGGATATTTAAAGTGCCTGCCGGACAGAATTATCGCAATCTGAACTCCAAATAATCACCATGTACAAGCCCGAACGGTTATTTGATTGTATTGCTTACCAGCTGGAAAAATTTCCCAAGCCGGATATGATGGCTGCGAAAGAAAAGGGTAATTGGAGACAATACAGCACTAAGGAAATTGCTGAAACCGTAAACGCTTTGGCCAGCGGGCTGTCTGCACTCGGTGTTTCCGGGAATGATCTGACGGTTGAACACCAGGATAAAATCGCCATCATTTCAAATAACAGACCCCAATGGCTGATAACCGATTTAGCGGTTCAAAAACTGGGTGCCGTGCTCGTTCCCGTTTATCCTACCACCAGCAACAACGAAATAGAATTTATCTTCCGGGATGCCGCAGTAAAATATGTTTTTGTCAGCAGTGTTGAGTTATATGAAAAGGTCCAGGAAGTGCGCCCCCATATTCCTTCAATTCAAAACATATTTTCATTTGACCGTATTCAGGGCGTGGAACACTGGTCATCATTGCTCCGGGAAGTCCCGGATGAAAAAAAACGGGAACTGGAATCCTTCAGTGATACCATCCGGCCGGAACACCTGGCTACTATTATATATACCTCCGGCACAACAGGCACACCCAAGGGCGTGATGCTGACCCACCGCAATATTTTGAGTAATGTGATGCTTTCAAAGGAAAGTTTTCCCTTCGAAGACAGGCCCGATTTTAAAGCGCTCAGCTTTTTACCGCTGAACCATATCTTTGAAAAAATGGTGAGTTACATATACCTGTTCAGCGGAAACAGTATTTATTATGCTGAAAACCTTGAATCGATTGGCGCCAATCTACTGGAAGTAAAGCCGGATCTGTTTTGCACCGTTCCCCGGCTTCTGGAAAAAGTGTATGAAAAAATCATGTCCAGGGGTGGGGAACTGAAAGGCATTAAGCGAAGGTTATTTTTCTGGGCAGTTGAACTGGGAAAAAAATACGATAATAATCACAATCAGGGATGGTGGTATTCCACACAACTTGCCCTGGCGAATAAACTCATTTTCAATAAATGGCGCAAAGCCCTTGGTAATAATATCAAATATATTATTACCGGGGGTGCTGCCTGCCAGGAAAGGCTTTTGCGCATTTTCACCAGCGCCGGTATCCCGGTTTATGAAGGGTATGGTCCAACGGAAAATTCCCCGGTGATATCCGTAAACCGACGCGGCCCGGGCCAATGCCGGTTTGGAACCGTAGGACCCGTGATCAATGGCATAGAATTACGCCTGGAAGCCGACGGGGAAATTTGTGTTAAAGGACCCAGCGTGATGAAGGGATATTACAAACAACCCGAAATGACAGCCGAAACCGTTATTGACGGCTGGCTGCATACCGGCGACATCGGGGTGCTGGAAGACGGGAAATTTTTACGCATTACAGACAGGAAAAAGGAATTATTCAAAACCAGCGGGGGAAAATATGTGGCGCCGGCAGCCATCGAGAACAAACTCAAGGAATCCCGTTTTATCGAACAGGTGATCGTAGCGGGATCTGAAATGAAATTCGTCAGCGCCCTGATTGTGCCTGCCTACGCCCAACTCACCGAATGGTGCAGGCAACATGGGTATGATACCGGTTCGAACCAGGCCATGATCGGAAACCCACAGGTTATAAAATTCTACAACGAACTGGTGAACGGATTCAACCAGCAGTTCAACCATGTGGAGCAGATTAAAAAATTCGAGCTGCTTCCTACAGAATGGAGCATTGAAACCGGTGAACTGACCCCGAAGATGAGTATAAAAAGAAAATTTATTCTCGAAAAATACAGGTCCTATATAGACAGGATCTATACCTGACCCTCCCCTGCTTTTTAATGATCTGTCATGAACGATGAAAACAAAAGACTGCAAGATGCTGCCTGGAAAAACTGGGGGCCCTATCTCAGCGAAAGGCAATGGGGAACCGTTCGGGAAGATTACAGCGAAGACGGATCTGCCTGGGAGTTTACCACACATGAAATCGCCCGCAGCAAAGCCTGGCGGTGGGGTGAAGACGGACTGGGCGGACTGAGCGACCAACATTTGCAATTATGCCTCTCCGTTAGTTTATGGAATACCCGGGATCCCATACTTAAAGAGAGAATGTTTGGATTAAGCGGGAATGAAGGAAATCACGGGGAAGACGTCAAAGAATTGTATTATTTCCTGGACGCAACCCCCACGCATTCCTACCTGAAAATGCTGTATAAATACCCGCAGCAGGAATACCCTTACGATCAACTGATCGACGAAAACCGGCGCCGGGGCAGAAAGGATCCGGAATATGAAATTCAGGATACCGGTATATTCAACGAAAATAAATATTTCGACGTATTCATCGAATATGCAAAATCATCTCCTGAAGATATCTTACTGAAAATAACGGTTTTTAACAGGGGGCCGGAAGCCGCCCCCCTGCATGTATTACCCCATATCTGGTTCCGTAATACCTGGGACTGGGGCTATGCACCTGACCGGCCCTCACTGGAAAGACTTACAGATCAAAGCATTTTTGCTCAGCATAAAAAGCTGGGCAAACGCATTCTGTATGCAGAAAACCCGGGACAACTGCTTTTTTGCGAAAACGAAAGCAACTGCGAAAAATGCTATTCCATTCCCTGTAAGAAGGATAATTATTATAAGGATGGTATCAATGATTTTATCGTTCAGGGCGCTGCCACGGTGAATCCGGGGCAAACGGGTACAAAAGCCGCTGTTCATTTTAATAAAATGATCGACCCGGGAAAATCTGAAATATTCCGCTTAAGATTAAGTCAGGACGCGCTCGAAAGTCCTTTCGAACATTTCGATGAGATCTTCGCGAAACGCATCGGGGAAGCCGATACGTTTTATGCAGATATGCAAACCAATCTTCAGAACGGGGAATTAAAAAGCATACAGCGTCAGGCATATGCCGGCATGATCTGGAACAAGCAGTTCTATTATTATAATATTGAAAAATGGATCACGGGCGACCCGGCCGGTCCGCCCCCGCCTCCCGAAAGAAAAAAAGGCAGGAATCATCAATGGCGACACCTGAACAATTCCGATATCATTTCCATGCCAGACAGTTGGGAATATCCCTGGTTTGCAGCCTGGGACCTGGCGTTCCATTGTATATGTTTTGCCGATATTGACCGGGAATTTGCCAAACAACAGCTGATTCTCCTCACGCATGAATGGTATATGCATCCCAATGGCCAGCTGCCTGCCTATGAATGGGCCTTTTCCGATGTGAACCCGCCCGTACATGCCTGGGCAACCTGGAAAGTTTATTTGATAGATAAAAAGGCAACGGGTACCGGCGATTTCAGATTCCTGGAAACCATTTACCTGAAACTGCTCCTGAATTTTACCTGGTGGGTGAACCGAAAGGACGAAGCGGGGAATAATATTTTTGAAGGCGGTTTCCTGGGTATGGATAATATCGGACTCTTCGACCGGAATAAACCCCTCCCGGACGGATCAGTGCTGGAACAATCCGATTCGACCAGCTGGATGTGCATGTATTCGCTCAATATGATGCGCATTGCACTGGAACTGGCCGAAACAAATCCTGTATACCAGGATATGGCAACCAAGTTCTTTGAACATTTTTTATATATCGCGCATGCTATGTTTTCCGGCGGTGAAGAAGGCACGGGACTCTGGGACGATGAAGATGAATTTTATTATGATGCCATCCAGAAATCCGATGGAAATGACCAGAAATTGAAGATCCGTTCCATGGTGGGACTGATTCCGCTGCTGGCTGTAGAAATCCTGGAAGATGATCTCCTGAGAAGCCAGACCGTATTCAAAGAACGTTTATACTGGTTTCTCAGCCACCGGCCGGAGCTGGCAAACCTGGTATCGAACTGGGGCGAAAAGGGGAAGGACGAAAAACACCTTTTATCCCTGCTGCGGGGTCACCGCATGAAAAAGATCTTATACCGGATGCTGGATGAAAGCGAATTTTTAAGTGATCATGGTCTGCGTGCCTTATCCAAGTACCATGAAGCCCATCCCTATATTCTTGAAATTGATGATAGCTGGTTTTCCGTCCAGTATACACCCGGCGAATCGGATACCACCCTTTTCGGGGGCAATTCGAATTGGCGCGGGCCGGTCTGGATGCCGATGAATTACCTGCTTATAGAATCATTAAAAAGATTCCATGATTATTACGGCGATGATTTCCGCATAGAATTCCCGACCCATTCAGGCAACCTGTTTTCCCTGAAAGAAATCTCAGATAAACTGACCGACCGTGTAATTTCATTATTCACCCGTAATGCAGCAGGCAACCGCCCGGTATTCGGTGATGTGGCCCTTTTTCAAAATGATCCGCACTTCAAAGACTATACCCTGTTTTTTGAATATTTCCACGGGGATACCGGCAAGGGCCTGGGCGCCTCGCATCAAACAGGCTGGACGGGCCTTGTCGCCCGGCTCCTGATGGTCAGGTAGCTGTTTATTCATCTATCTTTGCAGCCCGAATTATAAAAAAGTGGAAAAAAGTAATTTTGTAGATCAGATCCGTGTTTTCTGCAAAAGCGGCCACGGCGGAGCGGGAAGTAAACATTTCATGCGTACGAAATACAATGCCCTGGCGGGACCCGACGGCGGAGATGGCGGCCGGGGCGGTCATATCATTCTGCGTGGCAACAAAAATACCTGGACCCTGCTCCCCCTGCGGTATTATAAAAACGTACTGGCTGAAAACGGTGAAGCAGGAAGCGGGAATAATTGCACGGGACGATTCGGAAAGGACATTTATATCGATGTGCCCCTGGGTACCATTGCCCGGGACGAAACCAGCGGATCGAAAGAAGTTGAAATCATGGAGGACGGCCAGGAAGTCATCTGGCTAAAAGGCGGTCGCGGCGGCCTGGGAAATGCACGGTTTGCCACGCCGACCAACCAGGCTCCGGAACATGCCCAGCCGGGAGAACCGGGGGTTGAGGGCTGGAAATTACTGGAATTGAAAGTACTGGCTGATGTGGGCCTGGTCGGATTCCCGAATGCAGGTAAATCGACCCTGCTGTCTGTGATGACTGCAGCCACACCCAAGATCGCTGATTATGCATTTACTACCCTGACTCCGCAACTGGGTATGGTGGAATACCGCGACGGGAAGAGTTTCTGTATTGCCGACCTGCCCGGGATCATTGAAGGAGCGGCAGAAGGGAAAGGCCTGGGTCACCGGTTTTTAAGGCATATTGAAAGAAATGTGGCCCTGCTGTTCCTGATACCGGCAGACAGCCCGGATCACCGGAAAGAATATGAAATTTTACGTTATGAACTGGAAAAGTATAATCCGGAACTGCTGGACAAAAGATTTGTTATTGCGATCAGCAAATCAGATTTGCTGGATGAAGAGCTGATTGGAGCCATTCGGAAAGAATTGCCGCCAGACATCCCCCATATTTTTATTTCATCGGTCACGCAGATGGGAATCCAGGCCCTGAAAGATCTGCTTTGGTCCATTATGAACGAGGACGGACAACATACCTGATTTTTGAATTTTCCTATCTTCACCCATCTCAACGCATGAAAAAAATCTTCCGCGTGTTGCTGTTGCTTTTATTCCTTGGTCATCCGTTTCCGGGAAGCAGCCAGTCATTACCGGACATAGTAGATTCGACACAGATTGTGCGTGGGGATTCAGGAGGCAACCGGACCTTGCGAGAAGCTGCGGAATCCATCCGTGTTACAAGAGGCGTCCCCGGCATAGCTTATGCGGTTTTTTCGAAAGACAGCATCCTTGTTTTCCAGGTGCTGGGATACCGGGTCTTCAAATTGAAAGACAGCATTGAAAGTAACGATCGCTTCAATATCGGCACGAATACCGCGGCCATCACGGCCTATATCGCAGCCAGACTGGTAGAAGCCGGCAAAATCAAATGGGATACACCCTTGCTCCAGATCTTTCCGGCCTTCAGTAAAAAAACACTGCCCGTTTATAAGGCGATCCGCTTCAAAGACCTGCTCAGCAGCAGGACCCGGATCCAGCCATTCATGGATATGAGCGACTGGTTTAAAATTCCTGAAGTGAAGGGTGATATTATGGTAAAAAGAAGGGCTTTTACTTTCTGGATGCTGCAGCGTAAACCGAATATGGAAAATTTTCTTCAGCAAAAAATTGTCTTCTCCCTGGCCGGATATGTGATGGCAGCTTCCATGATGGAAAAAGTGACCGGCAAGTCCTGGGAAGCCCTGGTAACAGAATACGTTCGAAAACCCCTGAATATTTCAGTTCGCTATTCCTGGCCCAACCGGATGGACCAGTCGGCACCTGCGGGTCACTGGTACCAGGGAGGATCATTTCATTCGGAAGATCCGGACACCAGGGTCAAGGTACACCCGGTATTATATCCGGGCCAGGGCCTTTCAATCAGTTTGCCCGATTATATAAAATATATGCAGGCCAACCTGCGGGGGCTTTCCGGGGGGAATACACATCTTTCAAAAGCCGGTTTTGAATTCCTGTTTTTTGGCCTGCCTGATTATGCCATGGGATGGAATAACGGCAGTTATTACGATCAGTCTTTTGCTTTCCATGAAGGCCTTTCTTTGTTGTTTAATTGCCGAACTGAAATCCTGAGAGAAAAAGACCGCGGCATCATCGTGATGTGTAATTCCGGTGATAAGGATGGCCGGGGCGCCGTACTGGATCTGACGCACCTGCTGGAAGAAAAATATTTCTGATTTGTACAGTATCCCTGCCCGGTTCTAACCGTAAAAAATTAGTTTTGAAAAAAGAATTCATGAACTGCATCGCGATGATTCCGGCCAGATATGCTTCAACGCGCTTTCCCGCCAAGCTGATGCAGCAGCTGGGCAATAAATCCGTCATCCGCCATACCTATGATAATACGGTAAAAACCGGACTTTTTGACCAGGTGATTGTTGTAACGGACAGCCGGATCATTTATGATGAAATCAAAACAAACGGCGGCGATGTCATGATGAGCCAAAGGCCCCATGAAAGCGGGAGCGACCGCATTGCAGAAGCCGTGGAAACACTGGATACAGAAATCGTGGTCAATGTGCAGGGAGACGAACCCTTTGTACAAAAAGCGCCATTGGAAAAATTGCTGGAGGTTTTCAAGAAAGATCCCGCCGGAAAGGTACAGGTAGCTTCCCTGATGCAGGTTATGAAGAATGAAAAAAATATCAGAGATCCCAACTATGTAAAAGTGGCGGTAGACCTGCAGATGAACGCGCTTTTTTTCAGCCGCAGTGTGATCCCCTTTCCACGGGATCCGGCCGTTTCCATTACTTATTACGAACATATCGGGGTATATGCTTTCAGGAAACAGGCTTTAATGAACTTTACCCGCTGGCCCGTGACAGCCCTGGAAGCAGCAGAAAAAATTGAATGCCTCCGGTATCTGGAGCATGGTATACCTTTAAAAATGGTGATTACGGAATATATGGGTATTGAAATCGATACGCCGGAGGACCTGCTGCTGGCAAAGCAGCGGATGGGCTCATGAAACGATAAAAAATCAAACGACTGTTATATGAAAAAAACAATGTGGGGCATTGACCTGGGAGGTACCAAGGTGGAAGGTATCATCCTGCGCGGAGATCAGGAACCGGAGACCCTGATCAGGACCCGGGTAGATACCGAAGCGTCACAGGGATACGACCATGTGATCGGCCAGATCGAAAAACTGGTGCAGAAGATGAAAAAAGAATCCGGGCTTTCCCCAGCCTGTATCGGATTTGGAACACCCGGTATCCTGGATCCGGTTTCGCATACATTAAAAAATTCCAATACAACCATACTGAATCACCAGCCTATAAAAAAGAACCTTGAAGAACGACTGCAATTGCCCGTTATCCTTGCTAATGACGCCAATTGTTTTGCCCTTGCAGAAGCAACCTGGGGCGGAGTAAAGAAAGCGGCACCCCATGCAAGAATGGTTTTTGGGATCATTATGGGCACCGGTGTCGGCGGCGGACTCGTGATCGATGGAAAAATCTGGGAAGGTCATCATGGAATCGCTGGAGAATGGGGGCATAATTTCCTGGATGAATCGGGCGGCCCCTGTTATTGTGGTAAAACGGGCTGCGTGGAAAAAATAATATCCGGGCCTTCCCTGCAGCGTTTTTATGAATCCATAGCCGGTGTTAAAAAAACGCTGAAGGAAATTGTGATGCAAAAAGAAACAGATCCTTATGCAAGGCACACCGTGGACCGGCTCAACCATTTCTTTGGAAAAGCCGTTTCTTCGATTACCAATATGCTGGATCCGGATATCATTGTGGTCGGCGGCGGTGTCGGCAATATTGATGAAATTTATACCGAAGGCGTGAAATCATTGAAACATTTCATTTTTAATAATTATTGCACCGTGCCGGTAATCCGGCCGGAACTCGGCGACAGTGCCGGGGTCTTTGGCGCCGCAGCGCTGACACAGGGTCACTGATACATTTGATTTTAAATTTTTAATACTTATTGTAAAATATGAAGTTCAGGAATTTCAAAATGGTCAGTTATGTGGTCTATGGCAGGGGAAGTTTCAACCAGCTGGATGAAATTTTAGCCCCACAGAGAAAAGGAGATTTTCCGATGATTTTTCTCGTAGATCATTTTTTTGAGAATAAACCGCTGGTAAACCGCATCCCCCTCCTCGCTTCCGACAAAATTATATTCGCCGATACAAGCCATGAACCCAAAACCAAACAGGTGGATGCACTGGCCAGCCAGCTCAAACAGGAATTTGGAAGCATCAGCGGTATCATTGGTATCGGCGGCGGTTCGGTCATGGACCTGGCCAAAGCCGTTTCTTTAATGATGAATAATCCCGGGTCTTCTGCCGACTACCAGGGATGGGATCTGGTAAAATTCCCGGGCGTATATAAGGCGGGCATACCCACTTTAAGTGGCACCGGAGCCGAGGTTTCCCGCACAACGGTACTTACCGGGCCCACACGCAAACTGGGAATGAATTCCGATTTTACACCGTTCGACCAGATCGTTCTCGACCCGGAACTTGCCGCCAATGTCCCGCCGAACCAGCGTTTCTATACAGGCATGGACTGTTATATCCATTGTATTGAGAGCCTTACCGGTACTTTCCTGAATGAATTCAGTAAATCCTACGGCGAGAAAGCCCTGAATCTGTGCCAGGAAGTATTCCTGGGCGATGGGCCATGGGGACCCGAACACGACGACAAACTCATGATGGCATCTTATGCCGGGGGAATGAGTATTGCCTATTCACAGGTGGGTGTTGCCCATGCTGTAAGTTACGGTTTGGGGTACCTGTTAGGAACAAAACACGGAGTGGGTAATTGCATCGTTTTTGATCAACTCGGAGAATACTACCCGGAGGGGGTGCGGGAATTCAAACAAATGGTGGAGAAAAACAGGATTGAGATCCCACAGCATATTACCCGGGGCCTTACAGATGATCAGTTTGAAACTATGATCAATGTTTCCCTGGGTATGAAACCTTTATGGGAGAATGCCCTGGGACCTGACTGGGAGAAAAAGATTACCCGGGAAAAGCTGAGGGCGTTGTATGAAAAGCTTTAATAAGCTGAACGCCTAACGCCGATCGTCGATCGCTGAATGCGTAAGGGTAAATACTTATCCGGCATTAATTTTGCTAATCAATTGTTAATTGACCACCATTTGTACACCTGATTCCTGTCTAAATCCCCGGCAACCAGAAACATCATGCGGATCGCGTGTATCATAATGGCTCATAAGGAACCTCAGCAGATTGAGCGTTTCATTAAAAGATTTAACAACCTCCCGTTCGATTTCTATCTGCACATTGACAAAAAAATCAGTCTGAAGCCCTTTGACTATTTAGCCGGCGTGCCAAATGTGTATTTTGTTAACCACCGGATAAAGGTTCGCTGGGCTTCCTATAGTTTTGTAATTGCCCTGCTGGGGGCTTTTAAACAGGTTTTAGGAAGCGGGATACCCTATGATTTCATCAGCGTCATGAGTGGCCAGGACTACCCCATCAAACCCGTGTCGGGAATCTATCAGACCCTGGAAAAAAATACTGGAAAAAATTTTATCTGTTATGAAGAAAGCGGGGAATGGTGGCGTCATGCCATTAACCGTATTAATAAATATCACTTTACCAACTTTGGGTTCCGTGGAAGATACAGAATACAGTTTTTTTTAAANGCCCTGCTGCCNTCCCGGAAGTTTCCCCTGCCCTACAAACTATACGGCGGGCCAAAGGCTATGTGTATGACGCTTTCAACTGATTGTGCAGCTTATATTGTCGCTTTTGTTGAATCAAATAAAAAACTCCGGCGATTTATTCGCTTTACCTGGGGTCCGGATGAATTCCTGATCCCTACTTTAATCATGAATTCANAATTCAAACATTCGGTTGTCAANGATAATTTCTATTATATTGATTGGTCAAAAGGAGGATCCAATCCGAAAACACTTACTGTGGCAGACTATGAATTACTGCTTTCTTNCGACAAAATGCTGGCGCGAAAGTTTGATATAAAGCAGGACCGGGTTATACTTGATATGCTGGACGGNAGGGGATGATCGTTGGTCGTTGGCCTGGGCTTTAGGCTTTAAACCTGCTGCTTATTTCGGCAGCGACCTAAACACGGCCTCATTGATAACCACCGGATACTTTTTCTTCAATGCTGCAATCCATTTATTCTCCAGCTCATTTTGATAATCATTAACCACCAGTCCGCGTGCTTCTTCGAAAGATCTGGGTGCAGCAGTCGTATATTCCCGGATGATGTATGCAAATTGAACGGATTTATCCGGATTGGTTAATGCGTCTGTAAACCTGCCGGCTTCCGGCAGGGCATTCCCCGGAATCTGTTTGAGTTCAAACCTCCCGGAATCCGCCTGGACTTGTCCGCCAAAACGATCCACCGACAAGCGCCAGTTATTCATATTTTTTTCCAGCTCACCCTGTAATTTATTTGCAGACGCCGTGTCTGCTGCATTAAAAATTATGGCTTCCGCCCCGGGTTTCCACCAGTACGCTTTCTGATGTGCTTCAAAGAAAAATTTCAGCCCGGCAGAATCTGCTGCAGCCCGGTTCCATATCTGACGCTGCATCATTTCAAACAGGAGATTCCCATCCCGGAATTCATTCACCTGGGCCGCAAATGCTTTATTATATTTTTCCAGATGCTCTTTATAGTATTCAAAAGCCATCGACTCGCGATACAGGTCCAATATTTCGGAATTGGTTTTCCCACTGGTTAATCCGGGAACTGACTTCAAACTATTCCGGTACGTGGTCCAGTCTCCCACCGTATATTTTTTATCAGCAAACTGAAACAGGACCGACCGGTCATTGATCCCTGCGCCGGCCGAAGGCTTTTTATTTTGCAGGATACTGTCAGTATAATCCCATAAGCGGTTTCCTGCCGGTATGCATTCCTTAAACTGTGTTCGCTTCAAAATGGTTTGCAGCATGAGTTTTTTTGAAACAGCCACGCGCGGATCCGCTTTGATTTTTTCCTTCATTTCATCCAGGATTTTCTGATTTGCCACAACAGGCACCGGTATCCTTTTAATTCTTTTGATGATATGATACCCGAAAGCGGATTCATAGGGTGAACTGATATCCCCGTCTTTTTTCAGACTGAAAGCCGTTTCCTCGAATCCGCGTTCATATTTCCCGATCCCGAATTCCGGCAATACACCGCCCAGCTGGTAAGATAAATTGTCGCCGCTGAATTGTCGGGCCAGTTCACCAAAATCTGCGCCCTGTTCAATTGCATGCCGGATGGAATCTGCTCTTCGATGTGTTTCCTCTTTGGCTGCTTCACTGGCCTGAAACGGGAAGGCTAACAGGATTTGTGCAATGCGGATCCGGCCTTCGGCTTCACGTACTGCTGTTTTCTTCAAGATAATATAACCGCCACCGGTACGGAATACAGCGCTGAATTTTCCCAGGGGTGTATTATATGCAACGGTTTCCATGGCATAAGGCAGATCGAAAACCGTAATGAATCCGATATCGCCCCGGTTATTCTTCACGAAAGGATCCTCTGAGAACTGCAGGGCCGTTTCGCCAAAATCCCGATTTCTTTTCAGCATCCGGAAAGCCTCCTGTATTTTCAGCCAGGCTTTGGTTGTATCAGCAGGAGGGGCATTTTTCGGAACCGCGACAAATATGTATGAAACCCGGATATCATGCCGGCTTCGTAAGTAAGCCTCCTTTGCCATCTGGTTCAGGCTGCTTTCATCATGGATATACTGGTCAATAATCTGGCTTCTGAAGTTTTGCAATTCCGTGACCTGGCCCGGCAGGGTATCCAGTTTCATATCATAAGCAGCCTGCACTTTCAGCCGGTAACGGATATAAAGGTTCAGATATTCCCGGTACGCCCGATCCGTTGGCCTGAGATGCGCATTATTCTTACGGAAAGCCGTAAGAAATTCTTCCCGCGTGATGGTTTTATTCCCGTAGTGGACAAGTGCCTGACCGAAAAATGTATTGGAAGAAAGGGTAAGCAGAAAGATCAGTACAGCATTCTTCATATCAGTGAGCATTGATCTTTTTCAGTTTGAGATTGATGACCTCATCAACCTGCAGATAACTCAGTTTTTTTGCAACGATTCGTTTTTCCTTATCCAGCAGGTAGAGTACCGGCGTTTGGTAAACATCATATAACTGTCTGTAATCCGGCCTGCCGGCTGCCACTGCAGCATCATGCTGGTCCTTAGTCTGATAAACGTTTATCCAATCACCCAAATTGTGGGTCCTGATAAAATCCCGCCAGTTCTCCTGCCCGCCGTCTACCATTACCGCATAAATCTGAACACCCTCGTATTTCCACCTGGCCTGGTAGATGGAATCCACTTTGGGAATGGTTTCCTTGCAATGGCTGCAGGTTGGGTCCCAGAAGCAGACCAGCACGAAATTGGCAGGTATTTCATAGAGGGACCTGGTTTTCCCGGACGTATCGGTCATTTCCAGGTTCGCGGCCGGCTGGCCAATCAGGTTCGCCATGATGCTGTAAGCACGGTCATCTACAAATTTCCGGTACTTCTCAGTAAAAAAATCTGCCTGCCCGGTATTAATGAATTTTTCAAACAGGTGAATAAACACGGCGTCCTGTCCCATATATTCCGGATTGATATATTTCTGCGTAAAATAGACGAGCAGAAATTTAAACATGTCTTTATTGGTCCGGGAAAACAGGAGCATATGGTCTATTTCGCGGTTGATGGAATCGGGTTCCGGCGAAACCAGGTCCTTGTAATAACGATCCAGTCTGGGTTCGAATATCGGCGTCCGGATCAGGCGGTCATCGGTAAATGAAATTTGATCCCAGTAATGTGCTTTATAATACCGGTAGGCGAACAAACTGTCGGGTTTCCCGTTCGGGAGGCTGGGTGCAGGCGGGATCACAGGTTCCTTGAGGGCGCGGAGCAAAGCGGCCAGCAGGGAATTCGGATCCCTTTTTTGCACTTCATCCCGTTCATTTTTTACTTCTTCATTGACCTGACGTATCTGCGCTTTTACAGAGACAGAATCATTTTTTGTTTTTGCCCGGGACAACTGAGACTGAAGACTGGTAATCTCTTTCCCATGACTGTTCATAAAAGCAGTATACTCCAGGAAGGATTTATTTTCGGGTGAACCGGTAAAAACAATACTTGCAGGAAGGCCCGCTGTATCGGCAGAAATAGAGAACTGTTGCCGCTGGTCGATCAGTAATTCAAAAAGAATTTCCTTTTTGGGGGAAACAATAAAATAAATACCGCCGGGTAGCTTCTCCCCGCCCTTAAAAACACCTTCCGAATGGTCGTCGAGTATAACGGAATCGGCCACGGCTTTCAAATTACCATAGTGATAACCCAGGTAGACCTTACTGTTTACAAAGGGCTTTAAAGTGAGGTGAATGGAATAACCCTGGGAAAAGGTATAACAGGAAATCAATAAAAAACCTGCTACTGCAAAAGTCTTTTTAGATAAAAGGTTGATCATAGGAATGCTAAATTAGGATAATCCTACATTTGCCGCCGTGGGAAAAAAGAAAAATATCATTTTAGAGAACCTGCTGGTTACCGGCTATGCAGCCGAAGGCAGGAGCCTGGCAAAACACGAGGGCAAGGTGATTTTCATGGAAAACGCTGTACCCGGGGATATTGTTACAGTAAAGCTTACAAAAAATAAAAAGGACTGGGCAGAAGGACAGGTGATCCGGATCAGCAGCTTTTCAACGGAAAGGATCCTTCCTTTTTGCAAACATTTCGGAATCTGTGGGGGATGCCAGTGGCAGATGCTGCCCTATGAAAAACAGCTGGAATATAAACAGGACCAGGTGTTACAAAGTTTCCGGCGCATTGGAAAACTGGAACTGCCGGAAATCAGGCCCATCATGGGTTCCGAAAGAACCACGCGGTACCGGAACAAACTGGAATATACATTCTCCAACCGCCGGTATCTCTTAAAGGAAGAGCTGGCTGACCCGGAGGTTTCCGTTCTGCAGCCGGCAGCCGGATTTCATGCAAGGGGTGTTTTCGATAAAGTGGTGGATGTAGATACCTGTTATCTGCAGGATGAACCGACAAACGGGATCCGAAAGGAAATCAGGCGATGGGCCCTGGAGCGCGGAGTTTCCTTTTATGATATCCGGCGTCACGAGGGATTCCTGCGTAATGTGCAGGTCAGGATTTGCCGCACGGGCGAAATCATGGTGAACGTTGTTTTCGGGTATGTGGATGAACCCCTTCAAAATAACCTGCTCGGTCATATAAAAAATACATTCCCATCCATTACCACCCTGCTCTACACCATCAATCCAAAGTGGAACGACAGCCTGAACGACCTGCAGCCGGTTCCTTTTTATGGGAAAGGATATGTGGTTGAAAAACTGGAACGCTTTTCTTTTAAGATCGGGCCGAAATCATTTTTTCAGACAAATACGGCCCAGGCAGAGCGTTTATACCAGACCGTACGTTCCTTTGCTGCACTCCGGGGAACGGAGACCCTGTACGATCTCTATTGCGGTACGGGAAGTATCGGGATATTTCTGAGCGACCAGGTAAAAAAACTGATTGGTATCGAACTGATCCCCGAAGCGATTGCCGACGCAAAGGAAAATGCTTTGTTAAATCAGATTCATCATGCAGCGTTTTTCGCAGGTGACGTAACGGTAATGTGCAATGATGCATTTTTTGAAACCCATGGCCGGCCCGACCTGATCATATCCGATCCGCCCAGGGCAGGCATGTCGGAAAAACTGGTTGCCAAACTTCTGGAAATCGCGGCGGAAAAAATAATTTACGTGAGCTGTAATCCGGCTACACAGGCCCGGGATCTGAACCTGCTTTCAGAAAAATACGGGATTTCAGCTGTACAACCTGTGGATATGTTCCCGCATACCCTGCATATCGAAAATGTCACCGCGCTTTTCTTAAAACATTAACTTGCAGCCAGTAATTTTTCCTGAATCATGACCGATTTCCATCCGGGGCGTTCCCAGGTAATTCCGCCCATAATTAAAAACCTGATCATAATCAATGTCATTGTTTTTTTGCTTCAGCTGGCGATACAGCGCGGCGGTTCTTCGTTCATGGAGAATTATTTTGCCCTGCACGATATCCGGTCCTTTTTTTTCAGGCCACACCAGTTGATTACCTATATGTTCCTGCATGGCGGTTTCGCCCATATTTTCTGGAATATGCTGATCCTTTGGATGTTCGGATCCATCCTCGAAAATTACTGGGGACCCAAACGCTTCCTGACCTTCTATATCGTTTGCGGAATCGGGGCTGCCATATTGCATTTACTGGTTCTTTACCATGAACTGACACCAGCCTGGCAGGAACTGAATAATTACCCCATTCATGAGCAGGACAGTTTCAGACTTGATCCGAATTCACCTTTAAACACGGCCACCCTCGGTGCATCCGGCGCCATCTTTGGCTGTATGGTCGCTTTCGGGCTGCTCTTTCCCAACAGCCTGATTTATATTTATGCCTTAATCCCGGTAAAAGCAAAATGGGCTGTGCTGGCCTACGTCCTTTTTGAATTATTTTCGGGCATCCGGAATACGGCCGGCGACAATGTGGCACACTGGGCCCATTTAGGCGGAGGCCTGGTCGGACTCATCCTGGTTTTTTACTGGCGAAAAACAGATCGCCGCAATTTCTATTGAACCAGGGTTCTGTCCGCTTGTTAATACTTACACATCTGAACCGCACTGATGCCTAGTAAGAATTTTGATATGGATGTAAAAGAGGAAAATTACCGGAAGCGAATGTACCTGGGCCAGGAAGGCAATGCGCTCGTCCAGCTGCTCGTACTGAATGCTGTCATTTTCGTGGTGCTCGAGTTCGTTTTTGTAACTTTTATAATGACTGGTTCTTCCAAAGATTCGTTCATCACCCATGTCTATAACTGGTTCGTTTTGCCTGCCAACCCCGAAAAGCTTGCCTGGCGGCCCTGGACCCTGATCAGTTTCATGTTTACGGATCAGCAGCTATTTCGCTTTATTTCCAATATGTTCTGGCTCTGGAGTTTCGGCTATATCCTGCAGGACCTGACAGGCAACCGGAAATTAATACCCGTTTACCTGTATGGAGGCCTGGCGGGTGCCGTAATTTTTGTCCTGGCCCACCTGGTATTTCC
>WSSedB1CaDRAFT_10000348_pt1 | contig 20988 bp, 20 predicted proteins | sample WetSurSB1Cattail_FD_9460 | JGI IMG/M metagenome (IMG submission 9460)
AATACAGCTGTCTGGCTGCAGACTGTAGCAGCCGCTTTTCATAAAACGGGAAAAGTACAGGCAATTATCAATAAAGAGTCTGCTGATCATAAGCAGCTTATAGAAGAAAAACCGCTTTTGGGTTTAAAAATCTATATTGATTTAAAAGCTTCTTTAGCAATTGCTTTAGTGCCTTTGCTGCAAGAAGTAGGAGGCGAAATTGTTGGAATTACAGTCGATGAAATTGATGAAATTAACAAAACCAGTTTAGTGGTTTTACCAGAAGATCTTCCAGTTCAGATAGCAAATGGTCAGCCTTTTGAATTGGCAAATATTTTAAATAAAATAAAGCCAGACCTGTATATCGGTGAAAAAGGAAAAAGCTCCTGGGTTGCGAGGCTGGGGATTACAGTATTATCGATTGACCGGAGTGCAATTTATGGCTTTAATGGCAGCAAGAACCTGTTGATTATGATTGAAAAAGCACGCGGAAACAAAAAACTGATGCAGCAAATTTCTCATAGTGGCAATCCTTATTATAAAAACACCTGGCTGCAAAAAAGCACAAACTGGCATATAAAACAAGAGGTGAAATAGTATGATCCAGGGAATAGAAAAATCGCGAAATAATTGTGCACTTCAAGGGGCAATCAGCACTGTGATGGAAATAGAAGGCGTGGTGCCAATCATTCATTCGACAGCAGGCTGTACAATACAGCAAACCATTGGCAACAAAGTGTCCAGCTGCAGCGGCCTTTCCGTTTCAGCAACCAATATAATAGAAAAGCAAGTTATTTTTGGTGGTGGATCAAGGCTGCGCGAACAGATAAAAAATACAGTCAAGGTTATAGAGGGAGAGCTATATGTCATAATAAGCGGATGTACGCCTGAATTGGTTGGTGATGATGTGATTACAATGACAAAAGAGGCTCGGGAACAGGGAGAAGCTGCTGTATATTTTAAGGCTCCCGGATTTAAAGGAAGAGGTCATGTCGGCTATGAGGGAGTGGTAAATGCAATCATTAGCCAATTGCCGTTGGTAAAGACGATGGATACAGAAAAACAAGCTGATTTGATCAATCTATTTGGTATTATCCCTAATCAGGATATACATTGGCGGGGGGATTTGGCAGAGATTAAAAGAGTTCTTGAAGGGATTGGCCTGCGTGTGAATACTTTGTTTGGGCATAGGCAGGGTATAGAAAGCTGGACAAAAATTTCAGCAGCAGCACTGAATATAGTGTTTTCTCCATGGGGAAGCAGCATTGCAGTGAATCTGGAAAAAGAATATAAAACACCATTCCTGACGCTGAAGTCTATACCTGTAGGGGCAAAAAACACCAGTGATTTTCTCGTAAATGTTGCAGGATTAGTCGGTATTTCTTCGGCAGTGGTAGAACAGTTTGTGTTGGCGGAAAAATTGCGGGAAGAATATTATATTGAAAACCTTTGGAAACTATACGTTGACTATGATTTTCAAAAGACGTTTGGCATAATCGGGGATGCAAACACAGTTTACGGCATACATGATTTTTTGTCGGAAGCATTTGGATTGATCCCGGTTGTAAAAGTTTTTACAGATCCACTGCGAGACGAGAATGAGATTCTGGAAGAAAATGAATATCGTACAGAAGATTTAAATGAAATTCAGAAGATAATAAAATCTTATTCCGTTGAACTTCTTTTGGGAAGTTCACTGGAAAAAACACTTGCAGACGAATTGTCAATTCCTTTACAAGTGATTTCATTTCCGGAAAGTAATTCTGTTATTTTAAACAAAAGCTATGCAGGATTTCGTGGTGCGCTGCAATTGCTTGAAGATCTGAGCACTATACTTTTAAATTCGACAAGAGCACAGCAGCTGCAGCTGAAAGCTGATATAAAATCCTTAGTACGAAGCAGTGAAAAATAATAAGAGAAAAAATTGGCTTCAAACACAAAAAAAGTGATGGTAGAAGAAAGTATTATAAAATAGCAGCGAAACAAGAGGGCCTTGGTCTCCCCAAACTATAAAAACAGCACCAATCATAAAATGTGATTGGTGCTGTTTTTATAGTTTGGGGACCGAATTTGTACATTATGCTTTAATTGCCCAACGCAGTTTGGCAGAATGTGCACGACTGTTAATGTGACATTCTTCTGACGATGGCCGAATTGGATCAGGTGCTATTTCACGATAAATGCCCTCGTGAAAAAAACGCTTGAAAGATTTTTTGATGCGGCGATCTTCTCCTGAATGGAAAGAAAGTATGGCAATGCGTCCTCCTGAAGCAAGAACATCAGGAAGTTTTTCTAAAAATTCATCTAGCACTTCAAACTCATTATTAATATCGATGCGCAAGGCCTGAAAAGAGCGCTGACAGGATTTTTTAATCTCATCTTCGCTGATTTTTGGAATGTCCTTCAAAGCATTTTTGATAAGATCTCGAAGCTGCGTTGTTGTGGATAGGTCCATTCCTCTTTTGATAGCAGAAATAATAGCATGTGCAATTACTTTTGCATGGGGTTCATCAGCATATTCGATCAACATATTTTGTAAATCATCCAGTGTCATTTCTCTTAAATGTCGTGCTGCGGAATCGCCTGCTTTTGGATTGAGTCGTAAGTCCAAAGGACCTTCCGTCTTGAAAGAAAACCTCTTTCTGGGTTGTCTATTTGCATAGATGAAACGCCTAAATCTGCTAGAACAAAATCCAATGGGCCGGATTCGGCAGCAAGTTGATCGATTTTGGAAAAGTTCATCTGTTTGATTTCCAGAATTTCAGAACCGTAACCTAAATGCTTTAAACGATCTTTTGTGCGCGGTAATTCAATAGGATCTACATCAATGGAATACAAGTGACCCTTTGATTTTAAGCACTTAAGTATCTCTAACGTGTGACCGCCGTATCCTAATGTTGCATCTAATCCGGTTTGTCCGGGTATGATTTGCAGAAATTCCAGGATTTCTTTAACGCAAATTGGAATATGCATACCAGCGGGGGTACTGCCCTTTTGAATAATCTTTGCCACAGTATCTGCATATTGCTCGGGCTGCAGTTCTTTGTATTTTTCTTTGAAAGTCTTCGGGTGAGTGCCTTTATATCGAATGCGTCGCTGATGTTTGGGCGTGTTCTCATCCAATGTGTGATCTAAGCCCATAGCTTTCCCTCGCTTTTATCATATATTTAGTGCTGTTATTACTTTATTACTTTATTACTAATTATATGATAGCAGGTACAATTTATTAAAGCAACATTACAAAATAGGAGCTCAATAGGAGCTGTCGGAGAATGGTTTTACGGAAATGTTTTTGTATTGAAGATAGATATTGGCATAAAAAATTTTTAATGGAAATCTTGTGAGAAATTTATTGCGAGTATAATACCAGACTGTTCACTGCTTTGCTGACGGTAATAAATAACTTTCAGTGAAACTGAAAATACATAATATAGAAAATTTGTACGTATGATGATATGATATGAGAATGCAATTATACAAAATATGAACAGGAGGCGGAAATTTAATGAAAGATAATAAACAGATTACTTGGCAGGCACTAGCTCTAATGGCATTTATAACAGTATGGGGATTTGGTAATGTTGTAAATGGTTTTGCAAATCAGGGTATGAAAGTTATTTTTACATGGATTGTAATGTTTGCATTCTACTTTATTCCTTATGCACTTATGGTTGGTGAAATGGGTTCGACGTTTAATACCAGTCGAGGCGGTGTGAGTTCCTGGATTCGATCAACTTGTGGAGCGAAACTGGCTTTTTTGGCGGGTTGGACATATTGGATTGTGCATGTTCCATATTTAGCACAAAAACCACAGCAAATATTGATTGCCCTTGGATGGGCAGTAGTTCCGGATGGCAGCCTGATAAAGGCGTTAACGCCAGTTGTTCTTCAATCAGCCTGTTTGATTGTCTTTTTTATTTTTTTATGGGTTGCATCCCGAGGAATAAATTCTTTAAAGAAAATCGGTTCGGTTGCAGGGTCAGCTATGTTTGTTATGTCCATGCTTTACATTTTATTAGCTTTGGCAGCGCCTTCCATTACTACAGCAAAAACATATGCGATTACTTTTGATTTTGCCACATTTATTCCGGATTTTAATTTTGATTATTTGACAACTTTGGCTATTCTGGTTTTTGCTGTTGGAGGCTGCGAAAAGATATCTCCTTATGTAAATAATATGAAAAATCCATCGCGGGATTTCCCTCGTGGCATGATTATTCTCGCCGCTATGGTGGCGATTACTGCATTGCTGGGATCGTTTGCTATGGGACTTATGTTTGATACAAATGATATTCCGCGAGATCTTATGATGAATGGTGCATATTATTGCTTTCAGAAATTAGGTGTATATTATGGTGTTGGTAACCTGTTTCTCGTTATTTATGCAATTGCTAACGCTTTAGCTTATATGTCGGCTCTGGCATTTTCAATTGATGCCCCAATAAAAGTTCTTTTGGCAGATGTAGATAATCGGTTTATTCCGGCTGCGTTAACAAAAACAAATGAAAATGGTACTCCGGTTAATGGCTACAAGTTAACAGCTGTATTGGTTTCTGCACTTATTATGATTCCGGCGATAGGAATCGGGGATATGACATCACTATTTAACTGGTTAATGCGTCTTAATGCTGTGGTTATGCCGCTTCGTTATTTGTGGGTATTTGTTGCTTATATGGCATTGAAAAAAGCAGCAGAAGGGCGCTTTTCGTCTACGTATCATTTTGTAAAACAAAAAAGTGTAGGCTTCTTTGTAGGATTATGGTGTTTTGGATTTACGGCCTTTGCTTGTATTATGGGGATGTTTCCGCATAATGTAGAACTCTTTTCAAGTGAATGGATTTTCCAGATGTCGCTAAATATTGCAACACCAATTGTTTTATTGGGATTGGGTTTGATCTTACCAATGCTGGCAAAAAATTCAAAATCATAGTATGTGAATTCAGAAAAGCCTCCTATCGTAGGATAATAAAACTACGATAGGAGGCAATTTTTATGATTTTTAAATCACTTTTTAAGCAACTTTAGATAACGGGTTGTCTTTGGGTAATTCGTCGTAGGCAGTGATGGCTTCCTTAAAACGCTGCTGCACATCACTGAGTCGGTAAAGTCCATCTGCATTTTGTGTTAGTCCATTGAGTGTCAGTGGATAAACCATCGGAGGTGTATCAAGCGAAAGCATTGTGCGGTCGCGTAGTTGTTCCGTGGACTGATAGACAAGGCTGAGTGAAGCATATTCCTGTCCGTCCTTGCCAATCCATTTTTCGATAACAAGTTTCGAGCCAATCGGAGTTTTTTTCTCGATACTCTGTGGCAGCGAGTAAGGGTCAGCATTTAGGGCAGCGAGTACACTCGCGATGTTAGAATCATGGCCGCAGAGAAAAGTGAATTTGCGCCCATCCATTGCAAGTTCATCGTTCATCACTTGCAAGAGAGGGTGAGCAACGTTGACCGCCACTACTGGAGCTGTGAAAAGCACATCTCCATAGACATCCTTCACGTGAGAAATCTGCTCCCACTGTTTCGTCGTAAGCTTATGGTTAAATGCAGCTTTTTCCGGATTGGGTTCCTCGTAGTATTGTAGGACGAAAGCATCACTCGCCTGAGTGGCAAGTTTCAGCGAACCAAGCATCGACGGTTCCTTGTTCAAGTCAAGTACGATTTTGAGGTCATCGGTACGGAATTTGTCAATGCCGTCTTTTTTGCAGGCATCTGATTGTTTGATGTCAAGCACCTGTTCCAGCTGCTTGTAGTCGTCTGCCAGCTGCCCACCGATGCCTTGCAGCCCTTTGCTGCCGCCCATCGCACTGATTTGTTTCAATGCTTCAGCACGGAAAGCATCGCTTACAAAAGTGAGCTGAGGACTGAATACCGGGTCCATCTTGCTTGGAGCAAATTTATGCTCTATCTGCACATTGGCAACGGGCAGCATTCCACTTGAAAAATACTGGGCCGTAGCAATCGTGCGCTGCATCGAATTAGCATAGAAGCGCATCTCGCCTTCTTTTGGCTGATAATTTTCGGTCATTAATTTCTCACTTACAAGCTTTTGGCGAAAATACTGCCCCATTAGTGTTTCAAGTTCTCCACCACGCAGTGATAAATCACTTGGTGCCGATGTCCACGAGAACCATTTGTGCGGTGTAATATTTGTCAGTGCCGAACCATTACCTGACAGTGGTGAGCGAATGTTGTGCCGACTCAGTACCACCATCTCTTTCAGCTGATATTTGTTGTGAAAACTGTCAGAACCTTGTTCCACCTGTGCTGCTTGCGCTGCTGCTGAAAGCGTCAGCAGGAAGAGACCGAGTACGCATAGAAATTTTCTTGTCATCCTTATTTCCTCCTTTTTAAAATGATCCTCAAATTCAAGTGTTATTATATTGATTTTTTTCACAGAAAGCAATACTGAATTTAGAAAAAATATTTCAAATTATGAAATATCAATCTATTATCTCAGCCTTTGCATATACAAAACATATGCTTATTTTAACGATTATATAACCTAAAAATTAATTTTTAAAAGAGGAAGTATCAACGAAGTTAGGAGTTGAAAAATAGATGGAGTTTCCACTTTACCGCTAAGAACACCTCCGCTGGATTACCCCCACTATGTAAATTTTACAGGAAAAAGAAAAGACCCGGCTTTTCCCGGGTCTGGCAAATAATTTTTAGTGGCATCGGGATTGTTATCAAAGTCGCATGGCGGCTTCCGCAGCAAGAGGGGAACGTTCGCATTCTTCCGGCAGCATAGTAACTTGAAAGCATAGTTTTGATCCCCTCATTTTTTCGCCGGCATAGCTCAGTCCGTTTGATTGACTATCTAAGAGGGGATTATCAATTTGAGCGGGATCGCCCAGCAGAATGATTTTTGTGTTGCGTCCCGGACGTGTTAAAACGGCTTTTGCCTGCCGTGGTGTTGAATTTTGCATCTCGTCGAAAATAACCCAATAATTTTGTAACGACCGTCCTCGCTGATAGGCAAGTGCTTCAGTTTGGAGCACGCGCTGCTCGAACATCATTTGTATCGTATCTTCTGTTTTGCTGAATTCTTTTTCTTCATTACCGGAATTTGTCGATAGCAGCGTGAATAGATTGTCCTTTATAGCTCTCATATACGGTTCGATTTTTTCGGCTTCAGTGCCGGGAAGATAGCCAATTCCTTCATCGAGCATTGCATTTGGCCGGCAGATTAACAGGTGCTGATAGCGGCGGGGCTGAACTTCCATATAGTTGTGAAGGCCAACGGCTAAAGAATAAAATGTCTTGGCCGTGCCTGAAATTCCTTTCAGGATCACGAGTGGTGCTTCAGTTGCATCCATCATAAGGCATTCCTGCATAAAGATTTGCCCGACATTCCGTGGGGTTACGCCGAACGGCATTTGGGTTTGGTAGCGCAGATGAACAATGGCTTTTCCGTCAAACCGTCCGAGTGCAGTATGCTGATCGTTGTCTGTGGACTTTATCAGCAGAAACTGGTTAATGACAAATTTTTGTATGACGAGGGTTTGTGCAATTGCGTCAAATACAAGAAGTTTATCCGGCGTGATGACTTGTTTATCATCTTTGTGAAAAGCGTCTATTATCGAACTTGTAGTATAGGCCGTAACTCGTCCTGTATATTGTTCTTCGATCCGAGAAACTTTGTCATTGCGAAAGTCCTCTGCCTGAATGCTCAGGATTGAGGCTTTAACACGCATGTTGGTGTCACGACTGACAAGAATTGTGGGCTTGTTTTCTTCAGATAAACCTTTGCAAACCTGCAAGATGCGGTTATCTGCATTTTCTTTGTTCCAATAGGGTGGCATGTTTGTGGCTATATGATTTGTTTCAAGAATCAGGATACCGCCCTGATCGTTGATTGGCACACCTTGCAGTAAATTTCCCTGTGTGCGCAAATGATCGATGATCCGGCTGACTTCACGGCTGTTAGCCCCACGCTCGGTGGATTCTTTCTTGAATTTATCCAGTTCTTCAATTACAATTTCCGGTAAGACAATGGTGTGCTCATTAAAGGCATATAGTGCATTTGGTGCATGTAACAGTACATTGGTGTCAAGGACATAATGCTTTTTCATAATAGCAGCCCCTTCATATAGAGAATATACCTTTCTGTCTACAGTATATATTTTTTCAAGGAGCAGCGTATTAAGGATTGATTAAGATTCTGTTAAACGCAGGTAGACAAATAAAAATAAAAAGCAGCTGATTGTTTGGAAAAAGTATTGACAAGGCGCGAGAAAGAAAGTATAGTATGAAATACATGTGGTACGTACCACTGGAGGTGATGAGATATGCAGCAAATTGATAAAGACAGCAAGCTGCCATTATATTGTCAATTGATGCAGATTATTATCCAAATCGGAGCGGGATTTCTGCAGCAAATATGATTTGAGCCGTTCAACCGTAAGACAGGCATTTTTGGAATTGGCACAAGAAGGCTATGTTTATAAGATTCATGGAAAAGGCACTTTTGTTTCTCCCAAAAAACTTAATCAGGAATTGTTGAAATTTTATAGTTTTACTACAGAAATGAAGAAAATGGGAAAGATACCAACTTCAAAAGTACTTACATTTGATTGCATAAACTGTGATTGGAAGCTGGCACAAAAGATGAAGCTTGCAGTAGGCAGTGAGGTTTTTTGTTTTTTGCGACTGCGGTTAGCGGATGAAAAACCAATCATGCTTGAGACCAGTTATGTGCCAAAGGCGCGTTTTGCAGGTTTGACACGAGAGAAATTGGAGCAAAGTGCAATGTATGATTTGTTCAATCGAGTGTACGATGTTGAGTTTACTTATGCAAAAGAACACTTTCAGGCTGTAATGACGGATGAGCGCACAGCAAAATATTTGAACAGTAAAAAATCACTTCCAAGTTTAAAAATAGAGAGATTTACTTATGAGCGAGAACAAATTATAGAATATACAATGAGTATGGCTAGAGGCGATCAGTTGATTTATTCTGTAAGGTTAAATCAATAAGTGGAATCAGGGAAAAGTTTTGCTTTTCCTTTTGTTAACTGGTACGTACATCATTACCAATTTAAGGGGGATAAAAATGAATCCATGGAATTTGTCAGAAAAAGAACTTAAAAGCAAAGGGGCATGGAATACGGCAAAAGAAATTTGTCAGCAGCCGGATGCCTGGACAGAAACGCTTCATATTTTAGAAAAACAAAAGGATGAAATTGAAGCATTTGTAAAGCCTTTAACCATGAAGAAAGACTGCCGTTTTATTTTTACAGGGGCGGGCACCTCTGCATATGCAGGCGATATTATAGCGCCATATCTTAGAGAGAAAAAAGGCTGGGATGTATGGTCTGTTTCAACAACGGATATTGTATCGGTGCCAAATCAATTTTTGGTCAAGACAAAGCCGACTGTATTGATATCTTTTGCCCGTAGTGGTGACAGCCCTGAAAGTATCGGTGCATTCGATCTGGCAGAACAGATACTCCAGGAAGTCTATCAGATTGTTATTACCTGTAATCCTCAAGGGGCTTTAGCAGTAAAAGCGAAAGAAAAAGCAGAGCATACCTTGTTACTTTATACACCGAAACAAACGAATGATCTTGGGTTTGCAATGACCAGCAGCTTTACATGCATGCTGCTCAGTGGATTGATGGTACTTGATATGGAAAACTTTGCCGAAAATGCTAAGCTGGTGTCCAGAATTGCTGACTGCGGCAAAAAAATCCTGCAGGAAGGACAGGGACTTCCTGAACTTGGTGCGGCAGGATTTGAACGTATTATATTTTTAGGATCAGGTTCTCTTTATGGTTTATCACGTGAAACTTGTCTAAAGGTGCTGGAACTTACTGCCGGGGAAATTGCAGCGGTTTCAGAGAGTGTCATGGGCTTCCGCCATGGGCCAAAGTCAATTATCAATGATAAGACACTGGTGGTGGTACTTCTTTCCGCAGATGAATATACACATGATTATGAAATGGACTTTTTGCGTGAACTCAAGCATGACGAGGGAAAATTTAAAGTAATGACGATAAATGCTGCACAGGATAAAGAAGTGCAGTCGCTGTCGGATTACAGCTTTGTTGTGGATAAAGCCGCAGCAGGCAGCTGGGGCAAAGATGCCTATCTTGCACTTGCCTATGTATTGTTTGATCATATATTTGCTGTGGCAGCTTCTATAGCGAAAAAGGTTTACCCGGATACGCCGTGCCCAAGCGGAAGTGTAAATCGTGTTGTAAAAGGTGTGATTTTACACCCCTTAAAAAATAGTAATAAATAATCGACTGTGTAAAGAGGAGGTTTTTTTTATGCCGGATATTTTGCTTGCTCGTGTAGATAATCGTTTAATTCATGGACAGGTAGGAATGACCTGGGCCAATCATCTTGGAGCAAACCTCATCATTGTAGCAAATGATGAGGTGGCTGAGGATGAGGTGCAGCAGAATCTTATGGATATGGCTGTTTCCAGTGCTGCTGAAACTCGTTATTTTACTTTGCAGGAAACCATTGATAAAATTAATTTTGCCGGGGACTGGCAGCATATATTTTTGGTGATTAAAACACCGCAGGATGCACTAACTCTTATTGAGAATGAAGTTCCGATTAAAGTTCTGAATATTGGAAATTTGCATTTTAAAGAAGGAAAGAAGCAAGTGACAAGCACAATTTCCGTAGATGAAGAAGATAAGAAAACTTTCCGCCGTCTGCTGGAGTTTGGCGTAAAAATAGAACTGAGAAAGGTGCCGGATGATCCGGTGGTGCCAGTAGAGAAAATTTTCGAGTAACAAGGTAATAGGGCAGTATCGTTGCTGCTGTATTACAAAATAAAATAAGAAGGAGGATTTGTTATGGACGTAAGTTTTATACAAATACTAATGGTAACTCTTTGGGCATTCGTTATCGGGATTGACCAATTCAATGGTTTGTTTCATATTCATCGGCCATTGGTAACGGGTCTTATTGTTGGATGGATTTTGGGGGATCTTCAGACAGGGCTTATTACAGGTGCGACACTTGAACTTGTTGCAATGGGGATGGTTCCACTGGCAGGCGCACAGCCGCCAAATATGGTTATTGGCGGTGTGATCGGTGTATCTTTTGCAATTATTTCCAAGCTGCCGCCGGAAGCTGCGGTTGCAATTGCTATTCCATTTGCGATTGCGGCACAAGGCTGTGTAACTCTTATTTTTACGGCGTTTTCACCACTAATGCATAAGGCAGATCGCTGGGCAGAAGAATGTAATACAACAGCAATCAGCCTGTTGAATTATGGAGGCATATTCACACATGGTGCCTTTTTTGCACTGATTACTTTTTTACCAATTTATTTTGGGGCGGCTTCAGCACAGATGATTGTCGAGTCTGTTCCTTCCTGGATTCTTGGCGGGCTTGGGATAGCAGGTGGTATGATGCCGGCAATCGGTTTTGCAATGCTTGCTCAAGATTATGCTCAAGAAAGAATATATAGCATTCCTTTTATTTGGATTTATTCTTGTTACGTATTTTAAGATTTCAATTTTGGGATTGGCTGTTTTGGGTGTATGTGTTGCTCTTTATGACTTTTATTCTCACTCTGGTGATGATAATAGCAGCAAAAACATAAAGCAGGGGGTGCGTCCAAATGGCGGAATCTAACACAGTTATAAAAGATAATCCTGAATATCAGGATCAGACAGTGAAACAGGTTGTGACTTCCTCGGATTTAGCTTCTATGGTCTGGAGATCTTTACTTTTGCAGGCATCATTTAATTATGAACGGATGCAAGCATGTGGCTGGTTGTATGGTATTTTGCCAGTCTTGAAAAAAATCCATACGAATCGTGCGGATTTGAGCAAATCCATGAAAATGCACCTGGAATTTTTCAACACGCATCCATTTCTTGTGAATTTTATTATGGGTCTTGTTATTGCTATGGAAGAAAACAAAAAAGATCAAAATACCATTCGTGCCATCAAGGTGGCTACGATGGGTCCCCTTGGCGGGATTGGTGATGCGCTTTGCTGGCTCACACTGCTTCCTATTACGGCAGGCCTTGGTGCCTCCATGTCTATGGGGCCTGATCCAAATCCGGCAGGGCCAATTATTTTTCTTGTATTATTTAACATTGTTCATTTTGGTCTTCGTTTCAGCTTAATGCGCTATGGCTATTATACCGGTGTAAAAGCAATTGTGACTATGAAGGAACAAACCAAGAAGATTTCTCATGCAGCATCTATTATTGGTCTTACGGTTGTCGGTGGGCTTATTGCTTCTATGATTAAACTCAAGCTTGCATGGGTTATTGTTGTCGGACAGGCAAGCATTGCTCTGCAGGATAAGGTTTTTGATGCGATTATGCCAAATATGTTACCGCTTGCCTATACTTTATTAATGTACTATTTACTGAAAAAAAGTTATTCTCCGGTTAAGCTGATATTGTTTACAATTGTTGTCGGCATTGCTGGAAAGGGTATTGGTATTTTTTAAAAAGGATGAGAAGCCTGACAAAGCCGTTTGCTTATGTCAGGTTTTCTGGATAAAGAGGGGAACAGAATGATTGGTGTAATTATAAGCGGGCACGGACATTTTGCCGATGGATTGTTTTCAGCAATGAAGATTATTGCCGGTAAACAGGCAAAAGTCAGTGTAGTAAATTTTCCCGAGGGTGCTACATCTGATGATTTAAAAATGCATTTAAAAGAAGCAGCAGAAATGCTTGGTGGAACGCAGCTGGTGTTTTTGACTGATATCGCTGGAGGTTCGCCGTATAATCAGGCAGTGCTCCTGCAAAATAAGTTGACGCAATCCTGCCGTGTATTCAGTGGTGTAAATATGCCGTTTTTGCTGCAGGTGCTTTTTGATCGTGAAGAAGGCGACTGGAATGATTTGGAAAATCGCTGGTTAAGCGGAAATATTCATACAGCAGCTTTTTATGAAAAGAAAAAAGAAGAAAAAATAAAAACAGGCGGCATATAATGGAAATCATAGCATTTCAGGCAAAAGAGATTTTTGGTGAGCAGGGGATTGAAACCGAACGATTGCTTCTGATAAAGGATGGGCGGTTTGCAGGTTTTATTTCCAATGAGGAGGCGGCTATCCGTCAAATTACCGTAAAGTATTTTGGCGATTGTCGGATTCTGCCAGGGCTTTTTGACAGCCATATCCATGGTGCTCTGGGGAAAGATACGATGGATGCTTCTCCAGAGGCAATTGACTCTATCGGGCGATATCTTTTGTCACAAGGCACAACGAGCTGGATGCCTACCACAGTAACGGCAGGGATGGAAAATATTTACAAGGCATTGAAGAATTTAGCTGTGTATAAAGCGGCATCAACAGCGGCCCGGGTATGTGGCTGTTTTGTTGAAGGTCCTTATCTTACAGAGGAGCATCGGGGTGCACATCCAACAGAATATTTGCGAAATTTATCCGAGGCAGAGTTTGATGAGCTTTTGGCAATGGGGCCAATGAAAACCTTGGCGATTGCACCGGAGAAAGAAGGCGCACTCGCTTTTATCCAGCGTGCAGTTTCAAAGGGTGTGCATATTTCACTAGCGCATACAAACGCAGATTATGAGACAAGTGTACAGGCAATGCGTTGTGGTGCAGATGCAGTTGTTCATACGTTTTGCGGCATGCGTCCCATGCATCATCGCAGCCCAAACCTGGCTGGCGCAGCACTTGTCTGCGATGAGGTTTATGCAGAACTTATAGCAGATGGAATTCATGTGCATAAAGCATTTATGAAACTATTATGTCGCTGCAAGCCCAAAGACAAAATCATTCTTGTAAGTGATTCTATATCTGCGGCAGGTCTTGCAGATGGCAAATATGTACTGGGGGTTGAGACGGTACAGGTAAAAGATGGAATTCCGCGGACGAGTTCCGGCTCGCTGGCAGGAAGTACAACGACGCTGCTTTCGGAGGTGCGACGCTTGATTTTGGAGCTGGGGGAAGATCCTCTGGACACAGTACATATGGCATCGTTAAATCCAAGCCGCAGGTTTGGANTGGGANATGAAATTGGAAGTATTAAGGCTGGGAAAACAGCAGATTTTCTTATTGTAGATAGTAACTATAGGCTGCGTGAAGTTTGGAAGCAGGGAAAACAAGTTGTAAATAAGGAGCATGAAAATGAATAAAATCGTATCAACACGTCAAATGTTATTAGATGCGCAAGCAGGAAATTATGCAGTGCCGGCATTTAATATTCACAATATGGAAACTTTACAGGTAGTGGCAGATACTGCAAAAGAGATGCATTCTCCGCTGATTATTGCTGTTACACCGTCAACGCTGGAGTATGCACGTGATGCATATATTGTTGCTATGGGGGCACAGGCAGCCATGGTAACAAATACGCCGATAGCAATTCATTTAGATCATTTTGAAGATGTACAATGTATTTTTCGGGCTATCGATGCAGGTTTTAAGTCTTGTATGATTGATGCTTCAAAGGAAATATATGAAAAAAATGTCGAAAAAGTAAAAGAAGTTGTACGTTATGCGCATCGCTATGATGTAACTGTTGAGGCTGAGCTTGGCAAGCTGGTAGGATATGAGGACGATCTTGTCATAAATGAAATGGATGGTGCTTATACAAATCCGGATGATGCAGTTCGTTTCGTAGAAGAAACAGGAATTGATTCGTTGGCAGTAGCGATTGGTACAGCACACGGACTTTATAAAGGCAAGCCAAAGCTTGATTTTGAAAGATTGCAGCAGATTCGAGATCGTGTGAATATTCCACTTGTACTGCATGGTGCATCTGATGTGCCGGATGCACTGGTGCAAAAAGCAATTTCAATAGGGATTTGCAAGGTGAATGTAGCAACGGATTTAAAAATACCGTTTTCAGGAGCTTTGAAAAAATATTTTTCAGAAAATCCTGAAGCCAGTGATCCGCGCAAGTATCTGACACCGGCGAAGGAAGCTATGAAGAAAATTGTAGAGCATAAGATTGAGGTTTGCGGCAGTGCAAATCGGTATTGATAAGGAGCAGCGGATGATACTCATTGTGAATATGAATGTTTCTTTGGATAAACATTATGAGATGAAGGCATTTGTGCCAAATACAGTAATGCGTGCCGGACAGGTGGATAACACGCCGGGCGGTAAGGGAATTCACGTGGCGAATGTACTGCAGGCTTTGTCGGAAAAGTGTCTGGTGACTGGAATGCTTGGCGGTAAGACCGGAGAATTCATTGAAGAAAAAATGCAGGAAAGAATGCTGGAGTATGATTTTCAGAAAATTATCGGAGAGACGCGCTCCTGCCTTGCTTTTACCACAGAAGACAACATTCAGACTGAGGTGCTTGAGCCGGGCCCCGAGGTGAGTACAAAGGAATATTTGCAGTTTATTGAAAAGTATACAAAGCTGGTGCAGCAGGCCTCCCTGGTCGTATGCTCCGGCAGTGTGCCGCGTAATGTACCGCAAAACGTTTATGAAGTTTTGATCCGGCTTGCAGGACGTTATGGGCGAAGAGTGCTTCTGGATACCAGTGGAGCTCTCTTGGAAGCAGGTATCAGAGCCAAACCTTTCTTTATTAAACCAAATCGTGATGAGTTAGAGGCTCTTTGCCAACGAAAATTGAAGAGTATTGACGATGTTTTGGTGGAAATCAAAAAGCTGCTGGCACAGGGGATTTTTATGGTTGCAGTATCATTAGGTGCTGATGGAGCGGTTTTTGGCTGCGGGAGCCAGCTGTATCGTATACGGATTCCAGCTATAAAAGCTGAAAATCCGGTGGGTTCAGGCGATGCTTTTGTCGCTGGGATGGCTGTGGGCATATTGCAGGACATGAAGCCAGAGAATGCTGCAGCTCTTGCAGCAGCTTGTGGTACAGCAAATGCGATGGAAAAAGAGAGCGGATTTGTGCGCTGCAATGTTGTTGAGTTACTTTTAGAAAAAATTAAGGTGGAAGCGCTGTAAATATAGTTGTAGAAATAGATTGATAAAAAATAATATAAAATTTTACAAGTGGGTAAATTGAAAAGTTGAATTCAATTTTTATATTAGTGTTGACAAATATGTATAGTAGGTATATAGTAGCTTTAAGATAATTTAATGACTGATATCTTAGCAATAAGATAATTTAGCTGATTGGAAAAACCAAAGGCTTTGCACTTTTTTAAAGGTGCGAAGTCTCTTTTTTTATCAAAAAACAGGTAAGCAGAAAAAACTGCTGTGCGATAGGAGGTGGATGAATTTGTTATGAAATGGAATAAACTAGAAGAAGCAGATTGGCTTTTTCGAAAAACAGTCCGCCGTTTTGTCAAAGAACGAGATAAAATCCTCATTGAGGGAATTACTTTGCCGGCTCTGCTAGTTCTTCATAAAATTACACGTGATGGTGCTCAACGCCTTGGTGACTTAGCTGAACAGCTCGACTTTACATCTGGAGCCATAACTGCTTTATGCGATAAACTGGAAGAAAAAAAATATGCGATTCGCCGTAAAGGTGAAGACCGGCGAACTGTCTGGCTGGACATTACCGTAGAAGGCCGGTCTATGTGTATGCGAAATGAAAATATTGGCAGTCGCTGTATTGTAATTCTGTTTGATGGATTAACAGAAGCAGAACTAGACATACAAATAAAAGTATACCAACAAATATTCGATAACTTAAAATGTTTTTCCAAAGAAATTCTTGATTTAGCGAAAAAAAATAAAGCAGCTTCTTTTCCTACAGAAAAATCAACGCCAGAACATACATTTTTAACGTATTAAAATTTGCAAATACAAACATCTTAAAGAAAAGGACTGATGATTATGGGACATCCAACAATTTATCCAACTGGAACCACCGTATACCGTCCGGATAAAGCCTGGAATGGATATACAATTTATCAAGCTGCTGGTTTAGGAGCTTTACTGATTGATATGAATGGCAAAGAAGTTCATTTATGGAAAGGGCTTAGGGGATTTCCTAATAAAATGCTGCCAGGAGGTTTTGTTTTTGGCAGTACGGCAACCAGAGATTCTCAATATGGATTTCAAGATGAAGTAGATTTAGTTCAGGTGGATTGGGATGGCAATATTGTTTGGAAATTTAATGCCTATGAGTATGTAGAGGATCCGGGAAATGATGCTCAATGGATGGCAAGAGAGCATCATGATTATCAGAGGGAAGGAAACCCGGTGGGGTATTATGCACCAGGTCTGATACCATCAACAGATCAAGGGAACACCTTGATTCTTGTCCATAAAAATGTAAATAAACCAGAGATTTCCAGTAAGACATTATTAGATGATGCCATCATTGAAGTGGATTGGCAGGGTAAAATTTTATGGGAATGGAATTGCAGTGACCATTTTAATGAACTTGGCTTTGATGAAAGTGCAAAAAATGTTTTAGCCCGAGATCCAAACACAAGGTTTTTCGGTGACCATCATGCCGGCGACTGGATGCACATAAATTCAGTATCTCATGTGGGACCTAATAAGCACTATGATCAGGGAGATTTGCGTTTTCATCCTGATAATATTATTTGGGATGCCAGGGAATCTAATATTATTGCTATTATTGATAAAACAACAGGTAATATTGTTTGGAAATTAGGCCCTGATTATTCTGCCCCTGAATGTAAAGATCTGGGCTGGATTATCGGACAGCATCATGCTCACATTATTCCCCGCGGTTTACCAGGTGAAGGTAATTTACTGGTTTTTGATAATGGCGGGTGGGCTGGCTATGGTTTGCCAAATCCGGCATCTTTATATGGAGGGAAAAATGCGGTACGAGACCATTCACGTGTTTTAGAAATCAATCCTATTACGTTAAAAATTAAATGGCAATACACGCCAACAGAAGCTAATTTCCAAGCCCCTATGGATTCTTATCATTTTTATAGCCCCTATATCAGTTCTGCGCAGCGACTGCCCAATGGTAATACATTAATTACAGAAGGTGCGGATGGAAGAATTTTTGAAGTAACTTCCCAGCATGAATTGGTTTGGGAATATATTTCTCCTTATAAAAATAAAAGAAATTCTAATATGGTATATCGTGCTTATCGTCTCCCTTATGATTGGGTTCCACAACTTGCGGTGCCGCAGGAAACAGAAATTCAGCCGCTGGAGGTAGCTGATTTCAGAGTATCCGGTGCAGCAGCAAGAGGAACTTCTTCCATTGTAACTGTAGAAGGAGCTTCTACTGCAATGGAATGTGCTCTATGTATTGCTCGGGTCGATGAAGCTGCCAGAAAGAACCACGATTTAGCATAATGCTGCTTATATACAAGGCATACGGCAAAATTTAGGAGGGATAATGATGAAACAAAAATTACGTGGAGTTGTATTTATTTTATTGACACTGATTCTTTCAACCGGTTGTTCCCCATTTAATACCGCAACGGAAAACACCAAACCTCAAGAGAATCTCCTTCAAACCAGATTGGCTATAGATACTGCGGCGGGAGGGTCTTTCCAGTTTCGCATTGCAAAAAATAAAAAGTTTTTTGAAAAATATGGGATTGCGGCTGAAACTTCAAATTTTGCTTATGGGATTGATACTGTAAATGCTCTGTTGGTTGGTCAGGCGGATACTGCATTAGCTGCTGACTATGCATTAGTCAATGCCCTGGGTAAGGGAGATATGACGGTAGTAAGTGCCTTAACTCGTACCAATGAAAAATCAGCAACTCGCACAATCCTTTTTGCCAGAGATACAATCCATAACCCGGAAGATTTAAAAGGAAAGAAACTGGGTGTTCAAAAAGGAACGGTTTACGAATATGTTTGGGCAAAATATCTGGAAAAAAATAATATAGCAGCATCTGAAGTTGAATATGTCCCTTTTAGTACACCGGATGAAGCTATTGTATCTTTACAAAAAGGCGATATGGATGCCGTTTGGATTGGTGGAGCATTAACAGAAAAATTTAAACCATTAAAAGGAATAACATCATTTGCCTCTATTTTAGATTCTGGAACAAATGTAAGCTCATATTTAGTCGTTGATACAAAATTTTTAAAACAAAATCCTAATGCAGTTGCCTCAATTCTAAAAGCATTAAATGAAGGAATGGACTATATTCCTGACCACAAAGATGAAACTGCTGCACTGGCCTTTAAAGAATTGAAACTTCCCAAGGATAGTGTTTTGGATGATCTTGAATACACAAATTATGCATTGGGTTTTTCGCAGGAAGATTTTACTCATTTGGAAGATATTAAAAAATGGGCCGAAAGCAAAGGCATATTAAAAACAAACTATGATTTAAAAGAAAAAATCGATATAGAACCACTTAAGCAAGCGTTTCCTGACCGCGTAACCTATACGCCATAAAGAAAGCGGATACTACACAAAGAGCACTTCTGTAATGCAAAATTTTGATGCTTAGATAAAAAATTATATAGGGAGGAAAACTATGATACAAGCAGCCGCTGCAAATGCTATTTACATTGAAAAAGTAGGAAAAACTTTTGATGAGCCCATACAAGACAATTCAGCTTATGTTTTACGTGATGTTGATTTATTAGTAAATGAAGGTGAGTTCTTTATCTTACTAGGACCGAGTGGCTGCGGAAAATCAACGCTGCTAAACTTAATTGCTGGATTTATTAAGACGAGTGAAGGTGCTTTACGGCTGGGTTCACAAAACATAAAGCAGCATAGCAGTCAACGTGCCATGGTTTTCCAAAATGCTGAAGCAGCATTGTTTCCATGGCTCACAGTCCGTGAAAATGTAGAATTTGGATTAAAAATGAAAAAAATATCCCAACAAGAAAGAAAACCTATTACAGATCATTATCTTGAAATTGTAGGTCTGTTAAAAGATGAGCAGAAATTTCCTCATGAGTTATCTGGTGGAATGAAGCAAAGAGTTCAACTGGCAAGAGTCCTTGCCAATAATCCAAAGATATTACTGATGGATGAGCCTTTTGGAGCTCTTGATGCCATGACCCGCAGAAGTATGCAAAAAGAGGTAGTTCATATTTGGCAAAAAACTAAAAAAACTATTGTTTTTGTTACGCATGATATACAAGAAGCTTTATTATTAGGGCAGCGTATAGGAATTATGTCAGTTGGACCTGATTCAAAAATTGTTGATATCATAAAGGTTCCATTTTCTTACCCTAGAGATAATACCAGTGTTACCTTTAATAAACTCTATGAAAAAGTCGAGCAGCATTTTGAATTATAAGGAGACTTCTTAAAAATGAACTGGACAAACAAACTTTTACGTTCCGGCATTGCAACCTGGGTTGTTATCCTTTTGATTTGGCAAGGGATCTCGATGCAAAGCAGCCCGGATTTTTTACCCGGACCATGGAAAACGCTGCAGGGAGCCTATGAACTTTCTGAAGATGGATCACTTTTTCTTTATATGGGAATAAGCTTGTCGCGTATTCTGGCAGGATGGATCATTGGCAGTCTGATTGCCATTCCGATAGGTCTTTTAATGGGAAAAGTTTCTGCTTTACGTCTATTAACGGAACCTTTTCTTCACTTTATAAGATTTATTCCCCCTATTGCGTTTATCACTTTATTTTTGCTGTGGTTTGGTATTGGTGAAACGGCAAAAGTAGTATTAATTGTATATGCAACATTATTTACAGTTATATTAAATACGATGATAGGTGTAAGATCCATTAAAGAGGACATGCTTCGATCTGCGCGTAATATGGGAGCCTCAGAATGGCAAATTATGCAATATGTTATTATTCCGTCGACAATTCCACATATATTTACAGGAATACGTCTTGCTATGAGTTCTTCTTTTATGGCAATCATCGGTGCCGAAATGGTCGCAGCGAATGAAGGCATTGGTTTTATGATATGGAATTCCCGGTTATATTTTAAGACGGATTGGATTTTTGTTGGTTTACTGTGCTTAGGCATGATGGGCTTTTTGATGGATCGTATGCTTACGTATATAGGCTGTATGACTTTGCGCCGATACGGTATAGGGCGGCATTCCGACTAAAATAAAGTGCTTCTTTATAACTAAAATGTACCCTATGGGTGACACTTTTTTAGTGTTTATCCTATAGGGTACATTTTATAATGTTCTTACGTGCTTTTCTGCAGATATAAAGTAATGTTAAACTTTTATGG
>WSSedB1CaDRAFT_10000349_pt1 | contig 20986 bp, 22 predicted proteins | sample WetSurSB1Cattail_FD_9460 | JGI IMG/M metagenome (IMG submission 9460)
TGGCGGTACACGACGCATGCGCATACCAACAAGCGTTATAATATTCACCGAAACATTGGCTGCCAAAGCCGATATCCAAAGTCCAAGCGGTACAAAATGCAAAAACACCATAACCGCCGCAATGACGATTACTAAAAGAAAACCTGACGTAACTAACATCTCCATAAAATCATCCTCTCATTTCTTACACATTTTTAGTAAAGCAAACTATATCTTTCTGACAAGAACACGGCTGCCATTGACCCCAATAACACGGACACGTTCACCTTTCCTTATATATGCACCTTCTGAAACAACATCAACCGGTGCATCCTCCAAAAGTGCCGTCCCCGACGGACGCAGCTCCGTGATAACCTCACCTTCCCTGCCAATAAGCGGCGTACGATCCACTGCAGCACTCACATAGCCACGTTGTGTTGTTGAACTGTCACTTAAAACAACTTTTTTCCATAATCGGCTTGATGGCAGCTTTTTTACGATCACAGCAAAAATTACACCTGCTACAACCACCGACGCCAGCATTGCATATACTGCATTAATATTCCCGCCCAGCGCAAGAATTACGCTATAAAACATCGCTGCAACACCGACTCCTGCAAGGAGCCCAACCGTCGGCGTAAGTGTCTCAATAATAATGCAGAGAATGCCCGCAAGAAAAATCGCAATCTGGTAAAAGCTGACNAGCCCCTTAACGTATTGACTGCCAAAAAAAACACCAGCTGCGACAAGTCCAAGCAAGGCTCCAACGCCCATNCCCCCCGTCTTGATTTCNACAAGAACCGAAAGCAGGATGATTGCGACAAGCAAGATCTGTACNATAGGTAAGCCCACAAACTCCATAAAGCTCACTCCTCCCCTGTATTCTATCCCTATNTATATACTTCCATAATCATCTGAAAAATCCCTGCAANANTCGGAAATATTTAATAACCAGACACATCCAAGTATAGACCTGCATAAAAATAGAGGTACAACGAATATTTCGTCATACCTCTATTTTATATTTCTTATGAATTCAGGATATCGCGGACGATCATATTTACAAGTTTACCATCGGCACGACCCTTTACCTTCGGCATCAACAATCCCATTACCTTGCCCATTTCCTTCTGCGAAGATGCACCGCTCTTTTCAACGGCTTCCTTTATGATGGAACGCAGTTCTTCTTCAGAAAGCTGCTGTGGCAGGTATGGCATCAATACGGCAATCTCAGCTTCCGTCTGTACGACGAGATCATCTCTGTTCCCTTTTTTGAATTCTTCAATCGAATCCTTACGCATCTTGACTTCTTTCATGATGATATCAATTACTTCATTGTCATTAAGTTCTTTTTTATCATCAATTTCGATTTGCCGAACAGCCGAGCGAACCATACGAATAACAGACAAACGCTGTTTTCCCTCTGCCTTCGCTTTCATGGCTGTTTTCATGTCTTCTGTCAACTGTTCTTTAAGTGACATTAAGCCTTACCTCCGTTAAGATTAAGCTCTGAATTTGCGTTTACGAGCAGCTTCGGACTTCTTCTTACGCTTAACACTAGGTTTTTCATAATGTTCACGTTTTCTAACTTCTGCTAAAGTACCCGCTTTCTGGCAAGTACGTTTAAATCTGCGGAGTGCACTATCAATCGTTTCGTTTTTTCCAACTTTGACTTCATTTGCCATTTATTTTCCCCCCCTCCACTTATCATGGGAGTGTATTACACGACTACACCTAAATAGTATACATGAAGTGTAGCGCACGTGTCAACCTTTAACCCGGTGGCCATATCATGGACCGACCGCCGAGAAGATGAAAGTGCAGATGTTTTACGGTCTGACCTCCATCACAGCCTGTATTTACTACAACACGAAAACCCGTTTCATCTATACCAAGTTTTCGGGCAAGTTTTGGTATAACTTCGCATGTGATATGAGCAACCAATTCTTTATCATCAACTTCAACAGCCATCAAACTAGTTACATGTTTCTTCGGAATGACCAGTACATGCACAGGTGCCTGCGGTTCAAGATCCTTAAAGACTACCACAGTTTCATCTTCATAGATAAAATCTGATGATATCTCTTTCTGTGCAATTTTACAAAAAATGCAATCATCTGACATAATGATGCACCTCCCCTCTGTGTGAGGCAAAGACAGCTACATTAATCTGCCCGGGAAAAACATCCTCATTACCATATGTATTCTTCTTTTTATGCAATTGTCCTGCAAAAATCTTTTAACAAATTTTCCCCCAAAGCCCATCTTTATAAAACTTTTCCAAATGCACTGAATAAATTTCACCACACGCAGCTTCATCATCTACATAAACACGGATATAGTTGCCTGTAAGACCATCTTTTACACCCTTATGATCACTTTCAATCAATACCTCTACTGTCTTATCAATAAAACCTGCATGGAACTCAGCAGCTTTCCTGTCTGCAAGCTGCTGCATACGATGAGCACGGTCCTTCTTGACCGACTCTGCCACCTGATCAGGCATTGTTGCTGCTGGTGTGCCTGTCCGTTTCGAATACGGGAATACATGCATTCTGGCAAAGTTCATTTTTTCAACAAAAGCAAGCCCATCAGCAAACATTTTTTCTGTCTCTCCAGGAAAGCCAACAATGATATCCGTCGATACTGCAACCCCCGGCACTGTGCTTTCCACATGATCAATAAGCGCCGCAAACTGTGCTGCTGTATAGTGACGATTCATCATCCTCAATACGTCATCCGAACCTGCTTGCAGCGGCAAATGCAGATGCTTACTAAAACGTTTGTCCTCGCAGATCAGATCAAAAAGCTCTGGTGACAGCTCAATCGACTCAAGTGATCCAAGACGCAGGCGCTTAAGTTCGGGTATAGAAAGCACAGCACGCGCTGCATCAACCAAACTTATGTCTTCAGCAAGATCACGCCCATAAGCACCCAGATGAATGCCCGTTAGCACAACCTCCTTGAATCCTGCCGCAACAAGTTTCTTTGCCTCACGCAGTACACTGTCAATATGGCGAGAACGTAAAGGTCCACGCGCGTACGGAATAATGCAATATGAGCAAAAATTTGAACAGCCTTCCTGTATCTTAAGGAACGCCCTTGTACGCTCCGGCATATCAAAAAGTGGAATATCCTCAAATTCCTTCGCCTGCATAATATCTGTAACCTTCGTAAGAATCCCTTTCTCACCTGCCGCCTGTTCAACGAGGTCAACAATCCGGCCGCGTTCCTTCGTCCCAATGACGACTCGCACCCCTTCGATTGCTTTGATACTCTCCGGCGAAAGCTGTGAATAGCAGCCCGTCACTGCAATAATTGCTTGCGGATTAAGTCGCTGTGCCCGGCGAATAAGCTGACGAGACTTCTTCTCCCCCAGACTCGTGACTGAGCATGTATTAATAACATAAAAATCAGCTTCTTCACTGAATGGAACAGTTTCATAACCCCGCTTCTTAAAAAGCCCTTCCATTACTTCAGTTTCAAATTGATTTACTTTACATCCTAAAGTCGTTAATGCAACTTTTGACAAACTATTTGCTCCTTCCACCTAAATCACCTTTTTCATACAATACAAGACTAAGTGCCGCGAGTGATGCTGTCTCTGTCCGTAGAATGCGCGGTCCCATTGTTACCGTCTCCACACCAGCAGCTATACACATAGCTGCTTCAGCCGGGCTGAATCCCCCCTCCGGCCCAATAAGTACAACAAAACGTTTTGCTGTCGATTCTTGCAAATAATCAGCAATCGGCTGGTTGGCCCGACCCTCGTAGCACATGAATACAGCTGTATCCATTTCCTGTTTTTGCAGCAATTCCTTAAGGCTTATAATCTTACAAACCGCTGGCTGCATTGTACGGCCACACTGTTTGGCTGCCTCATCTGCAACCTTCTGCCATTTTTTCTGACGAGCCTCACGCTTATCTTCATCATACTTTACGACACAGTTTGCACTCATTATTGGCACAATATGGGCCGCACCAAGTTCAACTGCTTTTTGGACAATATAATCCATCTTGTCCGACTTCGGCAAACATTGTGCAAGTATTACCTCAACATCTGCCTCTGTATTCACCTCCATACAACGCAGACAGTGAACCGTAACAGCTTCTGCTGAAAAGGCTGTAATTTCTGTTTCTGCCACTTTATGGGCTTTGTCAACAATGATAAGCTTTTGCCCGATTTTTGCCCTGAGCACATGCATGATATGATGTGCATCATTACCAATAATCTTCAGCTCATCGTTCATCATACCATCTATAAAGAATCTCCTCACTGCTCTCCTCCATCACAATGGATTACCATAGCCGCCCAGCCACCTTCTTCAATGACCTTATCAATCGTAAAGCCATGTGCCAGTACAGCCTCCGTCACATCCGCGATGCGCTCGGAAATGATCCCACTGGCAAGCAGTGTCCCTCCCGGCTTCAAATGTAATTTGACCTCGTCAAGCAGACGAATGACAATATCTGCAATAATATTTGCAATAATAATATCCGCTTTGCCATTAACCTGCTGCAAAAGATCGCTTTGGCCTGTCGTAATGATATCCTCTACATGGTTCTGTACAATATTTTTTGTAGAAACTTCAACAGCAATACGATCATAGTCAACAGCTGTGACTTTGCCTGCCCCAAGCTTTGCTGATACGATCGATAGTATTCCCGATCCTGTACCAACATCAAAAATTTCCATACCGCCCTTGACCAGGCCTTCCAATTCACGCACACACATTGCTGTCGTTGGATGTGTCCCTGTCCCAAACGTCGCTTCCGGATCGAGCTCAACGACAACATCATTTGGACCAGCCGTATATTCTTCCCAAATCGGTTTGATGACAATGATGTCACCAACTTTTTCTGGATGGAAATATTTCTTCCAGTTATCTGCCCAGTCTTCATCATGAACCTCACTGCAGGAAATATCCCCCAGCCCTTTGTCAACATCATGTCCGGCAAGTGCATCCACTTTTCTTTCAAAACAACGCATTTTTTCGTCAAGCTCATCATTGACCGGCAGATAAGCCTTAACCGTAACGACCTCTGTATCTATGGCTTCCGGGATATCTGTATAGTCCAGTCTTCCTTCATTGCGATATGTATTCACGAGTTCCGGATCTTCGATAACAACACCGGCAGCTCCAAGATCATGAAAAATCTCTGCTATAAATTCTGTCGCTTCGTGTGTCGTCTTAATGCTGATTTCGGCCCATTTCAAAAAGCATCTCTCCTTTTCGTCCGGCATTCACTGCCGCAAAAAGACAAGGCCGAGAGCAACTTTCGCCTCGGCTTGTCTCTATATCTTTAATTTAATTATATGCTAAATTTCTAACTTGTACAAATAAAATTTATACTTTATTTTATTTAAAAAACTTTTTCACACTGTCTTTCCAGCTCTTTTGTTCGGGATTGACATTCTCTCCGCTCTGCTCGCCAAATTCCTTCAAAAGATCTTTTTGCTTTGCACTGAGCTTCTGTGGTGTGAGCACTTTTACTTTTACATGCTGATCGCCGCGTCCCGTACTTCTGAGGAACGGGATGCCTTTCCCTTTAATACGAAGCACCGTTCCAGACTGTATACCTGCTGGAATTTTCATTTCAATCTTGCCATCAAGCGTAGGTACTTCTACACTGTCACCAAGTGCCGCCTGAACAAAAGACACTGGCACTTCGCAAAGCACATCTGATCCTTCACGTTGAAAAAGTTTATGCAGCTTCACAAAAATATATACGTAAAGATCCCCGTTCCCGCCGCCGCGAACTCCGGCTTCTCCACCGCCCGTTACACGAATACGTGAACCATTATCGACACCTGCCGGAATTTTCACGCTGATTTTGCGACGTACACGCTTCGTGCCCTTACCGCCGCAATCCTTACACGGTTTTTGAATAATCTTACCTGTACCACCACAACGATCGCAGGCACGTGTATTAACAATACGGCCAAACGGCGTATTTTGGGCATACTGCACCTGCCCTGAGCCATGGCACTGTGGACATTCTTCCGGCTTTGTCCCCACTGGCTGCACCCGTGCCATGGCACGTAGCACATTCTTCCGTACGCGGTATATTGAGCTCCGCTTCCTTACCAAAAGCAGCTTCTTCAAATGATATTTCCAAATCATAGCGAAGATCACTGCCACGTTCCGGTCCTGGACGACGTGAGCCGCGCCCACCGCCGCCAAAAAACATATCAAAAATGTCGCCAAAGCCTTCACCGCCCTGACCACTAAATCCACCAAACCCGCCAAAACCACCTGCTCCGCCACCGGAGGAGTTGCCTTCAAAGGCAGCATGACCAAACTGATCATACTGTGCTTTTTTCTGCTGATTGGACAAAACCTCATAAGCTTCATTAACTTCCTTGAACTTTTCTTCTGCTGTTTTTGGATCGTCACGATTCAAATCCGGATGATACTTTCGTGCCATCTTCTTAAAGGCTTTTTTAATTTCTGCATCAGATGCGCCTTTCTCTACACCCAACACTTCATAGTAATCGCGTTTTTCGCTCACTTCGCACCACCTATATCTCTAAATCTTTAACCGAATAACTCCGGCCGAAATCAGCCGGAGTCATCGGTACTACTTTATGATCCCTTGCTGTCTAGAATTTTTTGCAGCACCGGTCATTCTTATTTTTTCTTATCGTCATCAACGACTTTGTATTCAGCATCAACTACATCATCGTCCTTCTTTGCTTCGCCTTGCGGCTGTCCTTCTTGCTGTGCTCCAGGAGCTCCCTGTGCACCAGGAGCACCTTCGGCGCCGCCAGCAGACTGATATGCAGCTGCACTCATTTCATAGAGTGGTTTTTGCAGTTCTTCCGTTGCTTTCTTAATTGCTTCATTATCTGTGCCCTTCAAGGCTTCCTTAACCTTTTCAGCAGCAGCCTGTACTTTTTCTACCTGTGCTTTTTCTGCCTTGTCGCCAAGATCCTTGATTGTCTTTTCCGACTGATATACAAGCGAGTCTGCATTATTTCTTACTTCGATTTCATCTTTTTTCGCTTTATCTTCGGATGCATGTGCTTCAGCTTCCTTGACCATGCGATCAATATCTTCTTTGCTCATACCTCCATCAGACGTAATCGTAATCTTCTGTTCCTTGCCTGTACCAAGATCTTTAGCAGATACATGAACAATACCATTAGCATCAATATCGAATTTAACTTCGATACGTGGAACACCTCTTGGTGCTGGTGGTATATCAGCGAGTTCAAAACGACCAAGCGTTTTATTCCCGGCTGCCATTTCACGTTCACCCTGCAATACATGAATATCAACCGATGGCTGATTATCTGCCGCTGTAGAGAAAGTCTGACTCTTCGATGTTGGGATTGTCGTATTACGATCAATAATTTTCGTACATACACCACCGAGCGTTTCGATACCAAGGGAAAGTGGCGTTACATCAAGAAGCAGTACATCCTTGACTTCACCGACAAGCACACCGCCCTGGATAGCTGCCCCGATTGATACACATTCGTCCGGATTGACACCGCGATGTGGTTCCTTATTAAGATTCTTCTTAATTCCTTCCTGTACAGCTGGAATACGGCTAGACCCACCAACGAGAATGATCTTATCGATATCATTACCCGTAAGGCCAGCATCTTCCATAGCTTTACGCGTAGGTGCCATTGTTCTTTCAACGAGACTTGCTGTGAGTTCATCAAATTTTGCACGTGTAAGCGTAAGGTCAAGATGCTTAGGACCAGAAGCGTCTGCTGTAATAAATGGCAGATTAATATTTGTCGAAAGCATGCTGGAAAGCTCAATTTTTGCTTTTTCAGCAGCTTCCAGTACACGCTGTGCACTCATTTTATCAATAGAAAGATCAATCCCGTTTTCTTTCTTAAATGCATCAACAATCCAGTCCATAACGCATTTATCAAAGTCATCGCCACCGAGATGTGTATCACCATTCGTTGCTTTTACTTCAAATACACCATCACCGAGTTCAAGGATAGATACATCAAAAGTACCACCACCAAGGTCGAATACAAGAATCGTATGTTCTTCGCCTTTGTCCATACCATAGGCAAGTGCTGCTGCCGTCGGTTCGTTAATAATACGAAGGACTTCAAGACCAGCGATTTTACCAGCATCTTTTGTTGCCTGGCGCTGGCTGTCATTGAAATATGCCGGGACCGTAACAACTGCCTGTGTTACAGTTTCGCCAAGATATGCTTCTGCATCAGCTTTAAGCTTCTGCAGGATCATTGCAGAAATTTCCTGTGGTGTATATTTCTTATCATCTACACTTATTGTATAAGATGCTTCACCCATATGACGCTTAATGGAAGCAAATGTGCGCTCCGGATTTGATACAGCCTGACGTTTTGCCAGCTGACCAACAAGACGTTCACCTGTCTTTGTAAAACCAACAACCGATGGCGTAAGACGACTGCCCTCCGGATTTGTGATGACGGTAGGTTCGCCGCCTTCCATAACAGATACAACCGAATTTGTTGTACCTAAGTCAATACCAATTACTTTTGACATTTTAATTATCCCCCTTAAGAAACTTTTTAAACTACGTTAAATCTATTTATTTATCTAAATTAAAAAAATTAATTAGCAACTACCTTAACCATACTTGGACGAATGACACGCCCACGGACCATGTAGCCTTTCTGCAGTTCAGCCTCAATTGTATCATCTTCTTTTTCAGCATCCTGCACACGCATGATAGCCTGATGGAAGTTTGGATCAAACTTTTCACCTTCAGCCTTAATAGCCTCAAGACCATTCTTTTCCAGTGCCTCGCCAAACTGTTTATAAATCATTTCCACCCCTGTATGAAGCGCTTCTGCATCGGTCGGTTCTGCCTCCAGTGCACGCCCGAAATTATCAAGCAANGGCANCATATCCGTAATAAGCGTCTGCGCAACAACAGCAGAAAGTTCTTCCTTTTCCTGACGCGTACGGCGACGGAAATTATCAAAATCAGCCTGAAGGCGCTTAACGCGTTCTTCCTTCTCCTGAATTTCTTTTTCTTTTTCTTCCAAAGCCATTTTATTGGCTTTAATTTCAGACTGCAACTTTTCCAGAAAATCAGTTACAGATTGTTCTCCTCTGTCTGCGATATCCTGCTCTGTATCCACCTCCGGATTTGCGCCTGCCTGTGATACATCGGCTTCACGAATTTCTTCTTTCATCTCATTGAGAACTGCTTCATCTTTTTCCTTCATTCCCTTTTTTATAAATGGCATTTTCAAAACCTCACCTCTTTAGTTTTCATTTCAGGCCAAAATTTATGTTTTATGGTGCCAAAGCTACCATCTAAACTGTTTTATAACCGCTGCCAAATTGCTGTTGATATAGTTCAACAATGACATTACCTTACCATATTCCATACGCGTCGGGCCGAGAACAGCAATCGTTCCAAGAAGTTCTCCATCCAAATGATAGGTAGCAGTAATAATGCTGCAATCCTGAATACCGCTGTACGTATTTTCATGCCCGATCGTAACAGCAAGGCCTTCACCCCTATGCGTATGAAGTATATCACGCATAAGCTGTTCCTCCTCAAGCATGAGCAGGATGTTCTTTACCTTTTCGACATCTTTGAACTCCGGCTGATTCAGAAGCTGTGTCGTTCCCCCAAGAAAAAGACGCTCTTTCTTCTCTGTATCCAATGCCCGGCGTATAACCTCCAAAGCTGCTTCATATAGCGAGTTATCCATGATCTCATCTTTAATGCGCTGTAGACTTGTCATCTTGATCGAATCGAGTGTCTGACCGACAAGGCACGTATTAATCACTCGTGCCATACGTTCAAAATCATCAAAACGAGCTCCATCCGGCATATTAATGATCTTGTTTTCTACAAAGCCCGCATCCGTCATAATCACAGCAATCACACGACTTGAATCAAGCGGTAAAAACTGCAAACTACGAAATGCTGCTTGTGAAAGCTGTGGTGCCAGCACAAGCGAAATATTCTTCGTCATACGTGATATGATCTTTGCCGTTTCCTGAAAAACCTCTTCAGCCCGCTTTACCTTGGCCCTATACCATTTTTCAATAAGAGCAATTTCATTATCTGTCATCGCTTCCGGCGGCAAAAGATCATCTACATAAAAACGATATCCTTTTGAAGACGGAATACGACCGGAAGAAGTATGAAGCTGCTCAAGATAACCAAGCATTTCAAGATCTGCCATTTCATTACGAATTGTGGCCGGGCTTACTCCAAGATCGTATTTACGAGCAATCGTCCGTGAGCCAATAGGTTCTGCGGTGGAAATATAGTCATTTATAATAGCCTGCAGAATTCTCTGCTTGCGTTCATCAAGCATTTTCCCACCCCCCTATTGTTAGCACTCTGAACGGGTGAGTGCTAATGTCTAATAAGAATGTATCACTCTTTGGACAAAAAGTCAATAAATCTGCTCTTTTTTTGCAATATTTTTTTGCAAAAAGGGCACAAAAAATCCCATGCAGATCTGCTATATCCACACAGGACTTTTACTATATTTTGTCAATTTACTGTTTCGCATCTTTTCCCATACTTGTTTCGACGAGCATGAGTCGGGCTCATAGCAATCAATTTTACTGCTCAGTTATTCCAGCAACATCTGCATGTCTGTATATCTGCCATACGTTTTCATTTTCTTCTACAATTTACTTATTTTCAAAGATCTTAGCTACATCCTTCAAATACGTTGTAATTTCAAGATGCTGCGGGCAGCTTTGCTCACATTTCTTGCAATTGATACAATCCGATGCCTTACCATATGTTTTCGTATAGTTCGCATAGTATACATTATGTATTGAAAAACCTGCATGCACAGCCTGTTTTTCTGCATTATACAATGCAAAATATTTTGGTATTGCAATATTCTTCGGGCAGCCAGCAACACAGTATTGACACGATGTACATGGTATGGCAATTGCTTCATTAATAATTTTCACAGCCTTTTCCACCGTATCATATTCTGCCGAATTAAAAGACTTAAACTCCTGCATATAAGAAGTATTATCCAATAGCTGGTCCAATGAGGACATTCCACTCAGCACCATCATAACATTTTTCTGACTTGCGGCAAAGCGAATTGCCCAGGACGGGACGGAAAGTTCTGGCTGCTGTGCTCTAAATAATTGCTCCGCTTTTTCCGGGACTTTTGCAAGCATACCACCTTTTACTGGTTCCATGACGATGACCGGCTTGCCGTGTTTTTCTGCAACTTCATAGCATTTTCCCGACTGAATACTTTCATTCGACCAGTCAATATAGTTGAGCTGTATCTGAACAAAATCAACTTCCGGATGCTCCGTCAATATTTCATCAAGAAGATCTGCCGTATCGTGGAACGAAAACCCAATTTTTTTAATCTTTCCTTCTTCTTTCTTTTGCTGAATAAAAGCAAAGCTGTCAAGCTTTGTAGCTGTTGCATAGTTCGTTATCCCAAGATTATGTAACAGATAATAATCAAAATAGTCTACACCGCATTTTTCCAATTGTTCATTGAAAATACGTTCCATATCTTTTTTTTCCTTCAAAAGCATCGTTGGCAGCTTCGTCGTTACAGTAAAAGAGTCCCGACCATGACGCTTTACAAGAGCCTCCCGCAATATAATCTCACTTTTAAAACCATGATACATATAAGCCGTATCGAAATAAGTAAACCCCCTATCCAAAAAAACATCCACCATTTTCTTCACTACATCCAAGTCAACGCTTGTCTGATCATTCTGATCCTTAATTGGTAACCGCATGAAACCAAAACCTAATTTTTTCTTTTCCATCTATATCCCTGCCTTCTCTATTATATGCATCTTCTTATTTCATAAACTTCCTGTATGACCAATTTTTCCTGGCCAATCCTCTTAAAATTGCAGAAGCCTTCTATATTTATTTCTCACTACTACTTTTTGCTCATGAAAATCACCCGCCTTGTTATTCGCAATTTTATTGAACAACCCCTCACCTGCTCCATACACCATGTATATTTTATAACAGCACAGTGTGCTGTACCACATTCATCTCTGTTCTTTCGAAATCAACCTCACTTACGCAACTCAACATGATCGATTTCATTGCCATTTGGTAAAAAAGCAGCAAGACGCAGCCTGTCAAAGGATGCTTCCAATGTCATGAAGTTATCTGTCTCGGGCTGGGGTGCTTTTACCTTATCAAAAGGGTGATCCTCCCATAGATTCGGATACCGGACATTGCCGGCGACGCCTGTGATAATATAAAGCGGACCTTTTGTGTCTGGCTGAAAATTATAAATGTGATCACGGCGACGATATGTATGCAAATGTGCAGTCAGTACAACATCCACATTATATTTATCAAAGAGTGGCATGAATACACGACCTATATCAGAAATACCTGACGAACGATCCGTTCGTCTCTTATTCGCATATTGTAGAACATCCTTATGCATGAGAATAATTTTCCATTTTTTCTGTGTCTTAGTAATATCGGCTTTGAACCATGCTTGTTCTTCTTCTAAAAGCCCTGGCTGGAACGTTTCCATTTCATCGATCTGCGTATTAAGAACTATAAAATGCACATCACCATAATCAAAAGAATAGTACTGATTTTTACGTAAATCATCACCATTTTCCGGCAGGTTAAAGTGATGCAAATAAGCTTCCGGCATGCGTACTTTCCAATCTTTCGTATACGTTTCATGATTCCCCATGACTGGCGCAACCGGAATCGTATCAATAATCCCGCCCACTGCATTGAACCAAGCCTGCCACTGTGTATGGTCCTCCCCATTATCGACAAGATCACCCATATTGATAAAGAACGCTGTTTCAGGATTCACTTGGTAGGCAAGCTGTGCCAAATTTCTCCAATCAGTATAATCATTCGACTGCGAGTCAGGAAAGATTAAGGCCTTAAATTCACCTTTATTCGCCGTTGTCAGATTGTACCATTCACTGCGCTTGTTATCGCAGCCAATACGATATTCATATTGCGTCGCTGGTTGTAATCCTTTCAATACCGTCGTGTACAGATATACAGTTACATTATCATCTGTGAATTTTTCATTCGCCACCTGGCATGATTCTGTTGCATCTGTCCCTCTGACACGATATTCCAGTATCGGCTCCTGTTCTCTTTGTTCTGATTGCCACATGATCGTCCGTGAATCCATGCTATTCCTCGTAATAACCTGACGAATATANGGCTCTGTATCTCCCAGCGGCAAATAACATCCAACGATTGCCGCCTTAGCTGAGCGCACCGTCTTTTGTGACAAGAAACGCAGCTCCGGTAAAAATGCATAAAGGCCGCCCACTCCAACAACTATACCGCCAGCAATTTTTATAAATTTTCTTCTCGAACATACTTTACCCTGTCGCTCCATTCAGATACACTCCATCCTCTATTGCCTTTATTGTAAGTTTACTCCTTTGAGTCCACTCCATGTCAAGTAATTTTACATTTTTATAAACAAAAAGCACTTGCCAAGGTTTATTTCAAGCAAGTGCTTCCATAAAAATATTCTTTCACAACAAAAATGCTTCAAACACGATATTCCCATACTTCATGCCAAGCGGCGTAAGGTGTATCCATCCACCTTCATCAACAAGCAGCCCCTTGCTCTTCATCGCTGCAATCACATCACTGTAAACCGATTCAATCATGCAATGAAACGCAGCAGAAAACGCTGCCTTATCGATACCTTTTGTCGTTCTCAGTGCAAGAAAGCAAAATTCTTCCATTGAAATTTCCGAGGTGATGATCTCCTCCTCAAAGGAAACCGCCTCACCTTTCTGCAGCTTTGCAATATAAGCAGAAATATCCTGCAGATTTGCCAGACGATGCCCGTTATAGTACGAATGTGCTGCGGCACCAAGACCAACATACGGCACATTCTGCCAATAGCTCATATTATGACGGCTTGCAAAACCCGGCCGAGCAAAATTTGATATTTCATAGCGTGCATAGCCATGTTTTGGCAATACATATACCATATAATCATACATCTGCTCAACTTGATCTTCATCCGGCAGATCAAGTTTGCCCATATCTCTCTGCCGGAAAAACACTGTGTCTTCTTCCACCTGTAGTCCATAAATTGAAATGTGCTGTAGATCCAGTTCAAACGCCTGCATGACGCTTTCTTCGAGTATCGTCAGCGTCTGCCCCGGTAATCCATACATAAGATCAATACTGACATTTGCAAAACCTGCTTGCCGTGCCATAAGAACAGCATATCTTGCAGTATCTGCCGTATGCACACGTCCGATACGCTGTAAAAGATTATCGTTAAAGCTCTGAACTCCTATACTCAGACGGTTCACACCAAGTTCATGAAGACGTTCAAGTATCGCCAGGGTAACCGTTCCCGGATTCACCTCAATTGTAAACTCATTGTCATTAACAATCTCAAAGGACGCCCTAAGTTGTACAATAATTTTTTCCAGCAATTTCAGAGGCAAAGTCGTTGGTGTACCACCGCCAATATAAACAGTTACCGCTTTGCCTGGTAAAAGAGCCCCCTGCATCGTTATTTCGCGACAGAGGGCAGCAACATAGTCCTCCATGTACTTTTCTTTTCCGGCAAAAGAAGGAAAATCACAATAAAAACACTTTTTCCGGCAAAACGGAATGTGTATATAAACGCCGTAGTTCATCAGTCTATCTTTAGAATCGCCATAAAGGCTTCCTGTGGCACCTCAACATTACCAACCGACTTCATGCGTTTTTTTCCTTCTTTTTGTTTTTCGAGCAACTTGCGCTTTCGTGAAATATCGCCGCCATAGCATTTTGCCAGAACATCTTTGCGCATTGCCCTGACATTTTCACGTGCAATGATCTTGCTGCCGACAGCTGCCTGTATCGGAATTTCAAACATCTGCTGAGGAATGATTTCTTTGAGCTTCGCAGCAAGCTGGCGGCCACGTGCTGCCGCACGTTCCGTATGCACGATAATTGAAAGCGCATCAACCGGCTCTGCATTCAAAAGGATATCAAGCTTCACGAGTTTCGACTGTTTATAATCAACAAGCTCATAATCAAGCGAAGCATAACCGCGCGTCGCTGACTTCAGACGATCGAAATAATCATAAATAATCTCGCTGAGAGGAATATGATATGTGATCATGACACGATTCACATCAAGATAATCCATATTCTTGAACTCACCGCGCTTTTCCTGTGATATTTCCATGACTGCACCAACATAATCATTAGGCACAATAACCGTTGCCTTAACATACGGTTCTTCAATAAACTCGACTTCCGTTGCCGGTGGCAGTTTCGATGGATTATCGATCTTAAGCATCTCGCCATTCGTTTTGTGTACATGATAAATTACACTCGGTGCTGTTGTAATGAGTCTGAGATCGTACTCGCGCTCAAGACGCTCCTGTACAACATCCATATGAAGAAGCCCAAGGAAGCCGCAGCGATAGCCAAAGCCAAGCGCCATTGAAGTTTCCGGTTCAAACACGAGTGCTGCATCATTAAGCTGCAATTTTTCGAGTGCATCCTTCAGGTTATCATAGTCAGCACTATCGACTGGATAGAGACCGCAATAAACCATTGGATTTACACCACGATAACCTTCCAAGGCTTTTGCTGCCGGGTTTTCCATAGAAGTTACCGTGTCACCGACACGCACATCTTTTACATTTTTAAGACTGCCTGCGACAAAGCCAACTTGTCCGGCACTAAGTTTTTCCATATTCACTGGTGCCGGCTTAAAACAGCCAACATCGGTTACTTCAAAGTTTTTACCAGTTGCCATCATTCTAAGCATCATGCCTTTTTTAATGCAGCCATCCATTACGCGAATATGTGCAATAACTCCTTTGTACGGATCAAAGTATGAGTCAAATATAAGCGCTGTCAAAGGCTTGTTGTCATCACCTGACGGTGCTGGAACTTTTTCCACGACCTTGTCAAGAATTTCTTTAATACCAATGCCTGCCTTCGCGGATGCAAATACCGCATCGGATGTATCAAGACCAATGACATCCTCAATTTCCTGCTTCACTTTTTCCGGGTCAGCGTTTGGTAAATCGATTTTATTGATGACTGGAATGATTTCCAGATTGTGTTCAAGGGCCATATACACATTAGCCAGAGTCTGCGCTTCGACGCCCTGTGCTGCATCAACAACAAGCAATGCGCCCTCACAGGCCGCAAGGCTGCGTGACACCTCATATGTGAAATCGACATGACCCGGTGTATCGATAAGATTAAGCTCATACAGCTCGCCGTCCTCACCTGTATAATCAAGCCGTACGGTTTGTGCTTTAATCGTGATACCGCGTTCACGTTCAAGATCCATGGTATCGAGAACCTGTGCTTCCATTTCACGCTTGGATAAAGTTCCTGTATATTCTATAAGGCGGTCGGCAATCGTCGATTTGCCATGATCGATATGAGCGATAATCGAGAAATTACGAATATTTTTTGTCTGCATGTTTTCCTCCTGCAATCTACTTGCGAATACTAACTTTCATTATATCATTTTCGCAGGCTCTGTAGCAAGAGATACATTCGGGCCAAAATAGGGTCTTGCTTTTTCATCCTCCCCATGCTAGAATACTTAGGTAACAAATTGTTAAGGGGGTGAAATACTTGCCAAATATTAAAGCATCCATTCTTAGTGTAAAATCTGACGCTAAACGCCATGCTAGAAACTTTGCTGCGAAATCCGTTGTTAGGACAACGTCCCGCAAAGTCCTCGACGCTGTTGAAGCCGGAAACGTAGACGAAGCGAAAGCCCTCCTTATCGTTGCCTGCAAAACAATCGATCAGGCTGCTGCTAGCCGTGTTTATCATAAAAACGCTGCAGGCCGTAAAAAATCTCGTTTAGCTCGCAAAATTAATGCCATGGCTAAATAATTTTACATGATGTACAATAAAAAGTCTGTCCAAAAGGACAGGCTTTCTTACTGCANCAAAAAGGGAAGACACTCTGTTGCGGCATAGCTGCATGAGAATGTCTTCCCTTTTTTATTTCCCTATACAAAGGCCAATAATAACATCTTCTAAAAGTTCAGCACCAGCCTGACCCGTCTTCAATTTATAATCTGCCTCGGCTAGTGAAAGCATCGCCTTTTTCAGTACAGACTCACTAAAGTTTCGACTGTAACGGCCAATCTTTTCGGCAATAAACGGATTGAGCTGCATCGGGCCCGCAAGTTGTCTGCCATGGTACCCCTGTGCTTCAAGTGTCCTTGCCTGCCAAAGCTGCCGCACATGACGCACGATAAGGCTTAATGTCAGTGGGAGATAGACTGCATCATCAAGCTGCCGATGCAAGAGTTCAAGTGCCTTCTGTACATGGCGCTCACTAACTGCATCCAGCATCGCAAATACCGACACTTCAGGCATGCTCGAAAACACCTGCAGCAAATCTTCTTTTGTAATCCGACGCGCTGTTGTATAAAGTGCCAGCTTATCAAACTCTTTATCAAGAAACCCCAGAGATACCTGCTGCATCGTCCCCACAGCTTCCGTAAAATATGTATAGGCTTCACGATCCAGCTCCTTATCCATCTCCTGCAGCTTCCCCTGCAGCCAACTGCCAATATTCCACGGCTTAACGGCCTCAACTTCGACAACCACACCACAAGAGACAATTGTTTTATAGATCTTACGCCGTTTATCTGCTTTTTCCAACATTTCAAAAACAATGACACTATACGACGGCATATTATTTAAGATAGAAATGAATTTTTCTTCGGTTTTTGAAGACTTAGCTTTTTCCTCATTTTTTTTCTCTTTGAAAAGGTTTGTACCACGAACCAGAATAACATTCTTCTCCGAAAAAAATGGTGCCGACTCGATAAGTCCCATAAGCTGATTTAAATCCGCTTCTCCATTGATTTTTTGCAAAGCATTCTGCGTGCCCTCTGGTAAAAGTTTTGCAAGCAATGCCTTTTCCACTTTATCTGCCAAATAACGTTCCTCGCCTGTAATTAGATAGACCGACTTCAAATCACTCTTTCGTATCATCGCCATGGCATCTTCATATTTCATATTTCTACACCCATTTTTCTATTTATAATAAAACAGCCAAAATGCTATATCTTTTATCATATAGCATTTTGGCTTTTTTGTCATTACCTGTTGGAACTTGCTACCTTTAGGATATATTGCATTTCAGCAAATGAATTAGTAAAACCAATATAGTATTTCATTTTACTTGAAAAACTCTGTGGTGATATTTTTACCTTATAGATAAAATGATTTTTTCATCCAATTTCTTCTTTTACAATCACCTTGTCTATAGGTGCAGGAGAATTCTCGCCNCNCTCAGTTAAATGCATGACAATTCTGGCAAGTATAAAATTGGGTATGTCAATCAATCATTCCCTGAGCTTTTAATTCGGCAATAGAATTGTCCATTGTTTGCATCCCATCCAACCGAAAATAATCTTTCAGCTGAAATGCTCTTCCCGTCCGTATAAGATTCATCGTTGCCGGAGTTCGCAGCATAATTTCCAGTGCTGCTATCCTGCCGGAAGAATTCTTTCTTTTAAAGAGCCTTTGTGCAATGATCCCTTCAAAGCAATTGGCCAATTGTAACTGGATTTGATTTTGTTGTTCTGCCGGAAAATACTGCAATATACGATCTACTGCATCAATAACATTTGACGTATGGAGTGTTGTCAGAACTAAGTGCCCTGTTTCCGCAGCATTCAATGCGATTTCAATTGTTTCCTTATCACGCATTTCACCAACAAGGATCACGTTAGGATCTTCTCTTAAGGCAGCTTTTAATCCAGCCGCAAAAGAAACAACATGTTTTCCAACTTCACGCTGACTAATAATCGATTGCTTCATCTCATATACATATTCAATGGGATCTTCAATCGTCAAAATATGAACAGCCATTTTGTTATTAATATAATCAACCATTGCACTCAGAGTTGTTGTTTTCCCCGACCCCGTCGGACCTGTAAGTGCAATTAACCCGTGTGGTTTAGCTGACAGACTTTTTAAAACATTAGGCAATCCCAATTTATCTATTGATGGAATCTTATCCGATAAGAGACGGATTGCAAAAGAAGTACCATTCATATCCTGAAATACATTTACACGGCACCTCTTCATGCTGTTTTCTGCCCGATCACGAAAAGCATAAGACATATCACAGTCCCCACGACCTTCAAAAGATTTTTTCTGATAGTCTGTCATAAGTTCTGCAGCTATTTTCAAACAAACTGCATCTGTAATAATCTCATTTCCTATTGGCAATATTTTACCATCAACCCTGACTGAGGGTAAGGTACCAGAAATGATATGCAGGTCTGACCCTCTTCTTTGTGATAATTCACATAATAAATCTTGTAAACTAATCAAATTCATATTTCCTTTCAGTGTTCATATGAACACTTTTTAATATTTTATATCGTATTACATTTTATAAATTTGAACTCTTATCTTTTTCGACTTAAAAAACGAGCATAAAATAAATTTATACTCGTTTTGATTGAACCAATATTAGGTTACTTTTGCAATAACAGCTCCAACTACAGCTCCAACAATGGCAGCGGTACTGACTTCCCCACCAGAATGACCTTCATCTTGCTGGCTAGGTGGTGGTGCATCATTGCGATGATGGTGCTGATGATAATGAGCTTCAGATATTCCGCCAAAGCTTCCCATTAGCATTAAGGTACAAAGAGCAAGTGCCATAAATTTTTTAGGTGTAGCTTTCATAAAAATTCCCCCGGTTATTTTATTAAGATATTATTGGTTACTGTTTTTTAGTGATGTGCTGCATCTGTCATAAACCTTTTTAAAATTGTCTCAAATCGTCTATCTGCAGGTTGATTATTAAGTCGATTAAATCCTTCCGACTGGTTTTGTTGCTCTCTATGCCGACTTAACCATGCCGGATACTGAATTGGTAATATTTGGTTTGTCATAATTTCCCTCCACCTTCTTGCATGTAGTCTTCATGTTTTCAGCTTCATATAAACTTCTATAATCGCTAGTATATCAATCAATTATTATAAAATCATAAGAGTAGCATTAAAAGTTTATTAGATTTTTAAACTAATAAGAATTTTATTATTCTGGGAATCCCCGGCCAATTATATATGCTATACTCAGAGAAATTAAAAATAGATGCTTACAGAATAAAGTCTGCAGCACCTAAAGATATGACAATGACTTATTAAATTTATGGGTAGAATAGGAGGATAAGCAAAATATTTAATACATAAAAATATCTGGAATTGATAAACACGTCACAACACATGGGTTGCGTTATACGCATGTTTCTTTACTAACCGAAACCGGTGTATCAGTTGAAGCTATACAGGGAAAATCAGACATAACAGCAATAAATATTTATCTCCATATTACAAAAAAGAAGCCGCTCAAAAGTTCAATAAACTCATGAACGGCTTATAAAACACCTCAATCCGGTAACATATTGAATTTTCAAGTCTGATAAATCCAATAAAATAAATGGTTTATATAATTTTGTTATTACCTGTTAAAATGCACCATTACCATTTTTCATCATCCACAAAAGTACGCATGTACATGGACTTCCCGTCTGTCGTAAAGACAACTGCACCTTTCTCATCCGTACGCAGCACCTTTGTTTTCTGCATAGCAAGGCGCTCCAGTACAGCCTTATTGGGATGGCCGAAACTATTGTCAGCCCCCACGCTTATAACCGTCCAGATTGGCTGTACCGCCTGCAAAAAATCTGCTGTATTTGATGTGTTTGAGCCATGGTGTGCCGCCTTAAGCACACTGCTTTTCAACGGAATTCCTTCCTGCAGCATTTTCTTTTCTGCTTCTGCTGTCAAATCACCCGTAAAAATAAAGCTCGCCCGACCATAGCTCACGCGTATAACACTCGATGTCTCATTCCCCGTACCGCTCTTAACCGGATTTGCTGCGTACAATACTTCAAAGCATACATCATCTATAATAAAGCGCTGACCGGCTGCTGCCGGTACAAAAGAATATACAGGCTCCGTCTCAGCACTTAGCTGCATGGACTTTGCATACTCCTCGCGATTCTCCCGCCCAATGATAACATGATTCACTCTCA
>WSSedB1CaDRAFT_10000350_pt1 | contig 20971 bp, 18 predicted proteins | sample WetSurSB1Cattail_FD_9460 | JGI IMG/M metagenome (IMG submission 9460)
GGATCGTCAAGCTGGGTATTTCCCAGGTACCGGAGGGGCGGCAGGTGTTCAAGCCGCTTTCGGTTGAGGATAATCTGGAACTTGGCGCCTATTTGCGCTATCGTGGCCGGGAGGGCAAGGCCGCTATCCACCACGACAGGGAGCAGGTCTATACCCTGTTTCCACGCCTCAAGGAACGTCGCAAACAGTTGGCCGGGACCATGTCGGGTGGCGAACAGCAAATGCTGGCCATCGGCAGGGCCCTGATGGCCAAGCCCAAAATGTTGCTCTTGGACGAACCCTCAATGGGACTGGCGCCGCTAGTTGTGCAAGAGATCTTCAGGGTTCTGGAGACGCTGCGCAAGGAGCACGGTACCACCATTCTGCTGGTGGAGCAGAATGCCAAGGCCGCGCTCAAGCTGGCTGATCGCGGCTATGTGCTGGAAACCGGTAAGATGATTCTGGAGGGGCCGTCGGATGAACTGATGGAAAACGCCGATGTCAAGCGGGCCTATCTGGGCAAGGATAAGAAGGAAATCTGGGAGCGTTAACAATATGAATCGTGACGAAGCGCGAAAAAAAATAATATTTGCCTTGGATGTGAACGATCTGGATGAGATCGACCGTTTTGCCGGGCTGCTTTCCGGTAAGGTGGGGATGTTCAAGGTCGGCAAGGAGCTGTTTACCGCTTGCGGCCGGGAAGCGGTCAAGGCTGTCCAGCGCCATGGCGGTGGAGTTTTTCTCGACCTCAAATACCATGATATTCCCAATACGGTTGCCAAGGCAATGTTGGAGGCTGCCCGCCTGGGTGTCCAATTGGCCAATTTGCACGCTCTTGGCGGATACGAGATGATGGAGACTACCGCGAACGCAGTGCGTAAGGAGTTCGGCGACGACCGTCCCCGTCTGCTGGCGGTTACTATCTTGACCTCATCCACGGTCGAAACCCTGCAACGGGTGGGGATCGAGCATTCCGTTGACCAGATGGTGGTCAGGCTGGCGCGGTTGGCCCAGGAAGCCGGCATGGACGGCGTAGTAGCGTCTCCCCGGGAAATTGGCCTGATCCGCCAGGCTTGTGGCCCGGATTTTCTGGTTGTCACACCCGGCGTCCGGCCGTCGTTTGCCACGCTTGACGATCAGAAACGAATCATGACACCTGCCGATGCCGTCAGGGCCGGCGCCGATTACCTGGTAATCGGGCGCCCCATTGCCAAGGCGGATGACCCGGCTGTTGCAGCAGAGATGATTGTGGACGAGATCGTGGCGGGGTGCCCATGAGAGACGAACTGGTTTTTGGTGTTAATCCGGTCAGAGAAGCATTGCGTGGTGCGCGTGGTATCCATGAGCTCTACGTCCAATCCACGGCAACGGACCACCGTCTGGAAAAAATTCTGGAACTGGCCAGGGAAAAAGGCGTCAGGGTCATCAAACGCGATCGCGAAGATCTGACCCGAATGTGCGGTTCGTCACATCACCAGGGGATGGCACTGCGAGTGGCTCCGTTTCCCTATGCTGATCTGGATGATATTATTGCCACGACTGCCCAAGGCGGTTCGGCAGGTTTTCTTCTGGTGCTGGACGGCATTCAGGACCCCCACAACCTGGGAGCGTTGATCCGCACGGCTGCCTGCGCCGGCGCCAATGGTGTCGTCATACCCAAAGACCGCGCCTGCGGCATCACTTCAGTTGCGGAAAAGTCTTCAGCCGGTGCCGTGGAAACGATTCCGGTAGCGCAGGTCACCAATGTGGCCCAGGCTCTGGAGGCGATGAAAGGGTCTGGTTACTGGGTCTACGGTCTTACCGGTGAAGCGGAAACGCCGATCTATTCGGTTGATTTTTCCGGAAACGTTGCGTTGGTCATCGGTGGCGAAGGGGAAGGGATCAGGCCACTTGTGCGAAAGCAGTGCGATGTGCTCGCGTCGATCCCCCAGTATGGTGGGGTCGGATCATTGAACGCCTCGGTTGCGGGGGGCATTGCCCTGTTCGAAGTGGCAAGGAAACTGCGAGGCTAAATCAATGCACTTTCTCGTCAAATAGCCTGAAATACTCAGCCCGGCACCAGTTCTCCACATCAATCAATCCCCGAAAAGCCTCGCCGAAATCTTGTCGGCCGATGCTGAATACCCCGTGTCCATACACGATGGCGCGTCCTGTCCGGCCGATAACCGGCGGGACATTTTTTGCCAGCCCTCCGGCGCCGATTTCTCCTGCCACCACTGGCGTATCCCCCAGAAACCTGACCTTGGGGCAGTCCCTCCAGCAATCGGAAATCGTGCAGGTGCCCATTTCCTTGCAAAGCATGCTCATAATCACCGCGAAACGGGGGTGACCGTGCAGGATGGCGCGGCAGCCAACGGTTTCGATGATGCTGCGATGGGCCTCCAGTTCGCTGGAGGCGGTGATCCCGACCGTGGAACTGTTGTCAAAGGGAACCGGGTCGATGCAGCCGGGCAGCTCATCAAGGCTGGATGCGGTCTGGGAGATGTAGAGCAGATTGCCGCTGGAGTAGGAGATGTTGCCGAAGAAGGAGTCCACCAGACCACGCTGAACCGTATAGCGTCCTACACGAGCAATTTCGTCCAGAATATCCGCTCGTTCCGTAATAGGTCCGTTTCTGAATTCCAGGCCCTCTGCCGTCAGCGGCAGCAACCAGTCATTGCGAAAGCGCTGGAATGAATCGGCTTCACCCGGTAACTGAAAACCTTCTGCCAGAATATCTTCAAGATATTTGATAAAGGTGGAATGAAAAACCGATGACCAGTTGATATAGGCCTGCTCCACGGTCAGCGATCCACTGGCGATGATGCCGATCCCTTCGGCGATGACCCCCTTGCGGTTGGCCAGCAGCCGGGCGATGGCGCTTGCCGGCTGTTGGCCAAGTTCATCTTTTCCAATGATCGGTATGTCATGCAGAAAGGTGCGGGTTTCGGTGTCCTGAGGCACAATCCGCTGCCTGGACGCCGAAGCCCTTTGCAGCAGGTATTCTGCAAAGGGAAGGGCCGGTTTGGCCACAACCAGGGCCAGGCAGCCGAGTTTGGCGAGTATCTCCGCGGAGAGCCGTGCTAACTCAGGCTCGCCCGCTGTCACCAGGGTATCGTCCTGGGCGGCGAAAGCAATTTTCTGCGGGCAGGCCGAGCGATCGGCAACCAGCTTTGCACTGTATTTTTTAATCAGGTCAAGCATTAATGAGTTGAAGAGGGAATGTTGGTAAACAGGACTGAGCCGTCAGCCATGATCTCTTTGTGGAAGTGGGTTTTTTGTTTGCCGGAGGCCAGTTGGAGCCTGGGAAGCTGTTTGCTGTTGCCGGGCATGAATGCAGGAGTGATGTTTACGCCTGCCTGCCAAGCCTCGAAGTGCAGATGCGGACCGGTGGAACGGCCGGTGCTGCCGGAAAGCGCAATAACCGTATTTTCATCAACCGGTTGCCCCGACGAAACCATCAGGCGGCTGTTATGTCCATAGAGGGTTACCACGCCATTTTCATGTTCGATAAGAACTGTATTGCCGTAACCGGATCGTTGCCCGCTGTAGACGACGACTCCCGGTGCAACGGGCGTAACCTGAGTTCCCGTGCTGATGGCGATATCGATACCGTTGTGATGGCGGAGTTTTCCGTCAATCGGATCGATACGCACACCTACGCCCGAGGTGATTACGCCGCCCACCGGCGGAAGATGCGGTTCGAAGGAAGTGCTGTTTTTGTTTTCCTGGGGATTGAGTGAACTCTGTACGGTCTTTGCTACGATTTCATCAAGGGATATGGTATGAACCTTTTCCTTTTTGTTGTTTTTTTTGTTTTTCTTTGCAGTTTCTTTAACGACCAGCCGGGCTTCCTTGTTAACTGGGGCATCGGTAAAAGTTTCAACTCCATCGACGGTAACAAAACGATAGATATCCGCATGCGCTTGACTGAAGAATGAAAATAATGAAACAGCAGAAATGAGTAGCGTGGCGATAACCTTGGGAGGTGTGGAATAATAAGTCATTTTGACTGGTTGTCCGGTCAATAATGACTTGTCGGTAGAAGACAATTCTGATATTAAAATAAACATTTGCTCACTATAGAGCAATTAGGGCATTTGTGCAATTCTCAATCTCAATGGGGTACCTTGTAATGCAGCAATATTATGACAAAATTATTAGAGGTACTGAACGCGAAGATGCTTTAATTATTGTCCAGCATCTGAAGGAGAATGTGGGAAAACAGTTTTCATTGCTTAATTATTACAAAGAAATTCAGGTTTCCTACGATGCAAAATTGTTGGGCGTGGAAAATGAGATGGCCGAATTTGAGGTCCATGAGTATCAGGCCAAGATTATTAATATTGAAAAAAAAGCTTTGATGTTCGCTCAAACGTCCAATGGTCTGCGGGAAGATGTGTGCGGCGAGGCCTTTTACGTTAATAGTGCCAAAAAAAGAGTCATTCTCTGTAAATTCAGCTATGCCAAGATACGGTCGGGGATGCGCCGCTTTGTACGGGTCAGGCTCGACAGGGAAGTTCAGGCGGACCTGATCGGCGAAAGCGATGTTCTCAAGGGGAGTGTGGTAGATATTTCCCTCGGTGGAGCTGCCATAACGTTTATGTCCAATGAACTGCTCGTCCCTGGCTGCGAACAAAACCTGTTTCTCAAGCTTCCCGATGGGGTGACCGGCGCAATCACAGAAGTCGGTATGACCGCAACGGTTGTTAATGTCTTTGGTAATGAGGCTCCCTATACCTGTATTTTGGAATTCCATACGGAAAAACATTCCCAGCAGCAAATAGCCTATTTTGTCAATCAGCGCCAAGTTGAGATCATTAAGGAATTGAAAGAGTTGTAAGGCTGAGCAGTTGGAAACCCCGCCCCGTATTCTGATTTAAGTTTATGCCCATTATTAGGGTTACTCGTGAGGCTCAACTTTTATACGGCGACAATGGTATATACAGGGTTCTTGAATGTGCTTTCGCAAGAAACACGCCCGTTGCTTGTATTGATAAATTGTTGCCCCGGGAATAGTGTTTGATGATTTTTTGTGCAACCTGCCTACTTTAATTGCCATTTTTACCCGAAAGTCTGACATTTTCCAACACACTTCAGTTGAATCGGATCGCTTGTTTTATGAAACAATCGATATTACAGATTGTTATCTCTTGTTGCGGCTTGTGTTTTCTGGGTGGGTAGAAATAGGCGTAAACCTTGCAGTGATTGATAAATTTATCTTTAAAGCAACAAATCTGCTTAAATATTATTGCAGCTGAAATGGCTGTATATTTTCTGCACAACGCTAAGACAAGGAGCGAGAACAAAAATGGAGATTTTCGGTCAGAATGTATTCAGTCAAGATGTAATGAGAGAAAGATTGCCAAAAGCTGTTTATAAAAATCTGAAAAAAACCATCGATGAAGCTTTGCCACTGGACCCATCCATTGCCGATGTGGTGGCAACCGCCATGAAAGAATGGGCTGTTGAAAGAGGCGCAACACATTTCACCCATTGGTTCCAGCCGATGACCGGCGTCACTGCGGAAAAGCATGACTCTTTCATTACACCAACCGACAACGGTATTGTTATGGACTTCTCCGGCAAAGAGCTGGTCAAGGGCGAGCCGGATGCTTCCTCTTTCCCGAGCGGCGGCTTGAGAGCCACATTCGAAGCCAGGGGCTATACTGCCTGGGATTGCACTTCTCCTGCATTCCTGAAAGAAGAAGGCGATGCCATAACACTCTGCATCCCTACTGCCTTCTGTTCATATACCGGCGAGGCGCTGGACAAGAAGACTCCACTGCTGCGCTCCATGGAGGCGCTTTCAACCCAGGCGTTGAGAATACTCAGGCTCTTCGGAAACCAGACCGCAAACAGGGTAACCTCAACTGTCGGCCCTGAGCAGGAATACTTCCTGATCGACAAGTCCTTCTTCCTCGACAGGCTCGACCTGATTATGGCCGGCAGGACGCTGTTCGGCGCCATGCCCCCCAAAGGGCAGGAGATGGAAGACCACTATTTCGGCACCATAAAGGAAAGAGTCATTTCCTACATGAAAGAAGTCAATACCGAACTCTGGAAGCTTGGCGTTACCGCCAAAACCCAGCACAACGAAGTTGCCCCCGGACAGTTTGAAGTCGCTCCGATTTTCGAAACAACCAATATCGCCACCGACCACAACCAGTTGGTTATGGATGTGCTTAAGCGCGTTGCCATCAGGCATGATATGATCTGCCTGATGCATGAAAAACCTTTCGCCGGCGTTAACGGCTCCGGTAAGCACAACAACTGGTCCATGAGCTCCTCTGACGGACAGAATCTGCTCGATCCGGGTCACACTCCGCACGAAAATGCGCAGTTCCTGACCTTCCTGATGGCCACCATCAAGGCTGTCGACGAGTATGCCGGCCTCTTGCGTGCATCCTGTGCAAGTGCCGGTAACGACCACCGCCTGGGAGCAAATGAGGCGCCTCCTGCCATCATTTCCATGTTCCTTGGCGAGCAGCTTGCCGAGATCCTCGGGCAGATTGAAAAGGGTGCTGCAAAAACCTCAAAAAGCGGCTCAGAAATAAGAATCGGTGTGACCACACTCCCAGCACTGCCCAAGGACACCACCGACAGAAACAGAACCTCTCCATTTGCCTTTACCGGTAACAGGTTTGAATTCAGGATGCTCGGTTCCGCCTTCTCCATCGCAGGCCCGAACGTCGTTATCAATACCATCATTGCCGATGCACTCAAGCAATTTGCCGACAAACTGGAAGGGTCGAAGGACTTCTCCGGTGATCTGGAGAAACTCCTTCAGGAGACCGCCAAAAAACACAAGCGTATTGTATTTAACGGTAACAACTATTCCGACGAGTGGGTCAAGGAGGCCAAGAAGCGCGGCCTGCAGAATATCCCCAACACCCCCGAAGCTCTCAAGGAGCTGGTGAAGAAGGAGGCTGTCGATCTGTTTGTTGCCCACAATGTCTTCACAGAAAAGGAAATTCATTCCCGCTACGAAATCATGGTCGAGCAGTACGTCAAGACTATCAATATCGAAGCTCTTACCATGATCGATATGGCCAAGCACAGCATCATGCCTGCTGCCACTTCCTTCGCAACTGAAGTTGCCCAGTCGATTTCTGCAGTTACTGCCGTATCCAGCAAGATTGATGTGTCTGCTCAGAAAGAGCTGCTGGAAGTTCTCTCCAACAATCTGTCCTCGATGAACAAGAACGTCAAAGCCCTTGAGAAGGCTCTTGATAGCGCCTCGGACATCTCCGACGTCGATAAGCAGGCCGCAGCTTTCAGGGAAAAAGTGTTTGCCAAAATGCTCGAACTGAGAGCAGACGGCGACGCACTTGAGAAAATCGTTTCCGCGGATTTCTGGCCTCTGCCAACTTATGCGGAAATGCTGTTTATTCTATAAAATCAAGCAACACACAGATGCAAACACTAAAAAAAGGAGCTTCCAACCGGGGGCTCCTTTTATGTTGCGATATGATGCTGACCGTTATCGTATGACTATGCTGGCGTCAATAGATAAAACAAATAAATTTGTTTTATCTATAATCTAAATAAATCTCATATCTAGCTGAATCATGCTATGATTTCACTATGTGCTCGTATGTGGTGATCATTAGCAACATGTTTGCATTTTTTTGTCGGAGGACGTAGTGCTTACTGCTTGCAATTTGTTTCATAATCCCCTTATAATCTTTCCGTTCAATTTCACAGAGGGAGGAGCTCCGTTTGAAAAAAATCGACGCGATAATCAAACCGTTCAAGCTGGATGATGTAAAAGAGGCTTTGAACGAAATCGGCATCCAGGGTATTACGGTGAGTGAGGTAAAGGGTTTCGGTCGTCAGAAGGGTCACACGGAACTGTACCGTGGAGCCGAATATGTGGTCGATTTTATCCCAAAGATCAAACTTGAGATTATTGTTTCTGACGATATCCTGCCCAAGGTGTTAGATACAATCGAAAAAACAGCCAAAACCGGACGTATCGGCGATGGTAAAATATTTGTCACACCTGTTGAAGCTGTAGTCAGAATCAGAACCGGCGAAACCGGTGAAGATGCTCTCTAGTAGTTAGTTATTTCATATCCCCCCGAAAGGAGACAGTTAATGACCCCGAAACAGGTAGTAGAATTTGCCAAGGAAAATGGCGCGTTGATGGTTGACTTCAAATTCATGGATTTTGTTGGCATCTGGCAGCATTTTTCCGTGCCCATGAGTGAGTTTGACGAAGATGTTTTTGAAGAAGGTCTTGGTTTTGACGGTTCTTCTATCCGCGGTTGGCAGCCGATCCATGCCTCCGACATGATCATCATTCCCGATGCTGATACGGCCAAAATGGATCCCTTTATTGCAGTACCGACCCTGTCGCTGATCTGTAATATCTTTGATCCGATCACCAAGGAAGCATATACCCGCGACCCGCGCAACATCGCCAAGAAGGCCGAGGCATACCTCAAGTCGACCGGCCTTGGCGATACCGCCTACTTCGGACCGGAAGCCGAGTTCTTCATCTTTGACGACATCCGTTACTCTTCCAGCGCCAACCAGTCCTTCTACGCCATCGACTCCGTGGAGGGTACCTGGAACACCGGCCGTGAAGAATTCCCCAACCTGGGCTACAAGCCGCGCCACAAGGAAGGCTACTTCCCGGTTTCCCCGACCGACTCCCAGAACGATCTGCGCAACGAGATGGTCCAGGAACTCCAGAAGGGAACTCCAGAAGGTCGGCATCAGGGTGGAATGCCAGCACCACGAGGTTGCCACCGGCGGCCAGGCCGAGATCGACATGCGCTTCTCCCCGCTGGTCGATATGGCTGACCAGCTGCAGTGGTTCAAATACGTCATCAAGAACGTTGCCAACCGCAACGGCAAGACCGTTACCTTCATGCCCAAGCCGCTCTTCAATGATAACGGTTCCGGTATGCATACCCATATGTCGATCTGGAAGGACGGCACCAACCTGTTTGCCGGCGACAAGTACGGCGGACTCTCCCAGATGGCCCTCTGGTACATCGGCGGCCTTATCAAGCACGCCAAGGCCCTCAGTGCCTTCGCCAACCCGACTACCAACTCCTACAAGCGACTGGTGCCTGGTTTCGAGGCTCCGGTAAACATGGCGTACTCCAGCCGCAACCGTTCGGCCGCCCTCCGTATCCCCATGTTCTCCACCAACCCGAAATCCAAGCGCATCGAGTACCGTACTCCGGACCCTTCCTGCAACGGCTACATCGCTTTTGCCGCCATGCTGATGGCCGGCCTCGACGGTGTAGAAAACAAAATCGATCCGGGCCAGCCTCTGGACAAGGATATCTACGGTCTTTCACCCGAAGAACTCAAGGACATCCCGTCTGCTCCGGGCAGCCTGGAAGAGGCACTCAACTGCCTCAAGGAAGACTATGAGTTTCTGCTCAAGGGCGACGTTTTCACCCCCGATGTCATCGAGAAATGGATTGAGTACAAGACCGAAGCCGAAGTCAACGCGGTTCGTATGCGTCCGACACCGCTCGAGTTTGAATTGTACTACGACATTTAAGAATTTGTTTTTTCATAAGGTTAAGGCAAAGGCGGGAGCGATCCCGCCTTTTGTTTTATCTAACAGTCTTGAATTTTTTTTAGACTTTCGATCAGCCCTTAATCCGTATTGTATTCCGGCAGGCAGTAAGCACACCCGTTGTAGCCATGTTTCAGTGCCCGCTCGACACTATCGTATGCCACCTTGTTCCGTCCGCTGGTCTTTAGCGCCCATTCACAGCCGGGTACATGGACCTCAAGCGTCCGCCGGTTCCCCATAAAGGGATAATCGCCCACGGCGAGCATCCGGGTTACCCGTCCCATCTCCTTTCCGTCAACCAACTGGGCAACAGACAGGCGGTAATTCCCGTCCTTTGCAGTATCCGGGATCGTGATCTCGAGATACGCCTGGCACGTGTCGGAGGGTTTCAGGTTCATCCCCCGGAGGAAAGCCTGCTTTCCCGGCACCAGTCCGAACTGCTGGTAGAGCGAAGACTCCGTAACGAGCGTCGCATTCTCGGTTTTTGCTGAAGAGCTGAGGCGTTTTATGATCCGGAGTTTCGCGGTCATGTACTCCGGGAGATTGGTAAGGTCGATTGCAAGGTCGGCCGACAGTTTTATTTTCGGCCATCCCTGGATAGCAAATTCCAGGTTAGTAACTGAATTTGCAAATACATTATCGACATCAAAGTTCCTCCAAGTTGCGTTGTTGCTTGCGCGGATAAAATTGTAGTAGTCATCGACCGTATGGATCGTCGACTTATCCGGCGCAGGGTCATCACCGCTGTTGATCAGACCGATAAAGCAATAGTGGCCTTTTGCGGGAATATCTCCCTTTTTCCACGTAATCGGCCCGACGATTCCCATCTCCCCAGGGTTAACAGAAGGGATCTGTTCAGGGGTTGCCGGATCGGTGATCTCGTGCCAGGAATTCGGTGTCGGCAATACGGACGGCAGTGCCCAGAATACACGGGCCGTCCCGCTGGTGGGTTGGGTGCCGCGGTTCTGGACCCGCAGGTAGATGTAATTATCCTGTCCGATCTCAATAACCTCGGACAGTGTATCGCTGTTCTGCGCCGTTGGCGAACCGAGGGTTGCATCCGGGTCGAGGAGCTTATTCCGGAAGACAATGATGTCGGGGCTACAGTTGATGCCGCCGTTTATTAATGGTTCGCGGCCATGGTCCTGCAGGTTGTCGCGCAGGTAGAGGTCGTGGGTCGGGAGGCCGAGGAAGAGATAAGCGCCGTAGCCTGCGGGAGAATCGGAAGCAATGGGAGTATCCCCTCCCTGCACACATGCATTGGCATAAACGAAGCCTTCCGTTGCTGAGATCCTGCCGTCATTATTGGTATCGGCCACCTGAAGCAGTCCGGTGCCATCAGGGTAATGGCCTGCCATCGAGGCGATCCAGTCTTCGGCGAACGGGTCAAAATCTGCTCCCCCATCGGAATAATCACTTGCTTTTACCGCAGCTGCAACATGGGTCCAGGTGGCAGGACTATTATTGATGATGGGAGTGACAAACCCCCCGGACCGGCACTGTTCCATCATGACAATCAGGTTTTCAAACTGGGGGAGGACGCCCATGTCGGTTATGAAATCATTGACATAGTAAGCGACCCACCCGGTTGCACCGTACGTGCACATGCAGTAGTCCGTTACTCCGTCCCCGGGTCCGGCGCCATGATCATTGGTATGGATGAACAGGAGATCCGCCGGCTTGATGACGGCTGCTATCGCATTGAACGCTGCCTGGAAACCAGCCCGCGTACCCGCTCCGGTCACATTCATCCGGTATGCAGTGTTGTTACCGGGCCAGTTTCCTACCGGATGAGGCCCGCCATTATAGTCCAGGGTCCCGTCATAATTGAGGACATGGATGTTTGCTGTAGCGAAACCATACACGTCGACGAGTGTCCGGTAGAGGAACTCGAGGTCGTTTGTGTGCCGGTTGTTTGAATTCCCGGCATAAAGGATCGCGTAGCGCTCCCCGTGTGCGTTGCTGAGTACGTTATTTAACGGTGTATACCGTTTTTTTCCTCCAGCGCGGAGTTTTCGCGTGTCAGGCAGTTTCATGGGGGTATGGAAGGCTGATTCCGGTTTCCATTCATAAAAACCGAGGGAATGCGGCGGAAAAGATGCTTTTACTATCTTGTACATCTTTGCTGTCTTGGTATCGAATAGCTGATATTCGCAGGGATGTGCCCAGTTGCTGTTCGGGGCAAGATCAGCAAAAACCAGTGCTGTTTCACGTTCTATCGGGATTGAGAATTCAGCAGTGACACGGATAGCTTTTCCAGCCACCAGCACTTCATCGTGGAGATGAAGGTTGGTAACTTTGTCGCTTTTCAGTTGCCGGAAGTGTTGTAATGCGTTCTTCTGAATCTGCGATTGGATTTCTTTTGCCAGTTCCATACTAATCTCCTTTTTTAGGGTTCGTTCTCGCCGAATGCACTGAAATACCGTTCATGCGGGGGTGTTTTGCCATAACGAAGCATGATGATATAATTTTCATCCGCAGCGTCAAGGGCAGGAGGAAACGATGCTGTGATAATCTGGGTATCGTGGGTATCACAGTCGATAAAGACGTACAGGCAGGGATGTGCCCAGTTGGATCTCGGGGCGAGATCAACGAAAACCATGGTTCCCCTAAACGGCATCGAGGTTGTTTGCACCCCGATCCTCATTTCTTCGCCTTCTTCGTGGACCCTTTTATCCCAGAAGACGAGAGAGCTCTTCAGTTGTGCGGAAGTCAGGATATCGCGGATAATTTTGAGTACGGTGGTTTTATCAAGTTCCATAGATGCACTTTTCAGGTGTTTTTCTTGTCTTCCGGCTACCGGACCTCATGCCACTATCTGTGCATGTCAGGCTACCCACGGATAACGGTTTTTCCCCCAAGACCACATTCTCCGGCAGGCGCTCGCGGTCCAGCCTTGCAAGGCTGGACGGGCTGAAACGCCCGAACTGCAGCTCATGCACACCAAGATGGCCGAAAAAGATCTCACCGCCTTCCGGATAGGGCGGGCTGAAATATGCACGGACAGTCATCTTGTTTTCGGATATCAGTACATGTTTCGCAGGTGTATTTCCGATCCATACCTGCGGAGTTTTAGCGAGGAGCGGGAATTCTGTCCCGCTCATTCGAATCCGAAGAAACAGGTGGGGAACACCATGAACATCGAGTAAGACCTCGCGTGCTTCCCATTGCAGCTTTTCATGCCGGATCGGGAATTTTATCAGGTCGTAATACATCGTTTCCTCCCGGTTTTCCCGTCATTTTCCTTTTTATTCCGTATTCGAAAACTCGATCTCATCTAACTCAATCTCGCCATGCGGCTGGTACTGGAACACGAACGCAAGTTTTGTGACCTGCGAGAGATCCACACGCTGCGCACCGGCGGACTCAATGGTGAACGCATGCAAGGGTATCCTTACTGTGCAGAGGGCAGATTTGATCACATCAACACCATAGAGAGGTTTTCGGACAAAGGGATATGGGATAGGGTTGAACTTACTGGCTTTCACCATACGCTCCTTTCCCGGCAGATCGCGGAGCAGTACATAGAAATCCGTATCGGTATTCAGCGGGTTGATGATTCCTGTCGGGTCGTACTTTTGCGTAACCCGGAAACTGAGGGTCTTAAAAGAAGTCAGGTTCAAGATGTCCGCGGGGTTCGGTCCCACGGTGAATTCAAGCCGATCTCCAGCGTTGTTCCAGTGTACAACAAGACCCGACGTGTCGTGCGGTGAATGCGTATTGTCGGCGATATACAGGAAATTCTCAACGGGATCTGCAGGCAGCCCCGTCTGTGCCACCGTTCCGCCGATCGTACTGGCTTTCCAGCTTATTGCGGTATGAATGCCTTCGAAATCATCGATCGTTTTCCGGTCGGCGGGGTCAGCCCGGTACTGGCAGAACCCCCGGGCCTTGCCGGCATCTGCTGTGACAACCGAAGGAGGCACCCATTCACCCCGAAACATACCTTCGTACTGAGTGTCGTTTCGCAACTGCAGACGGAAGAAAGCCGTCATGTAGGCTTTTGCAATTGCCTGGTGAGCGGTTGCACTGAGTACGTTCAACTTGTCGACCGGGTCCAGCCAGCCATAGTCAAGATCGGGATTGCCGGGTGCTGTCAGGAACCGGTCGTGCGTGGCGCCATAGACGAACAGCATTGTTTTCTTTGCGCCGTCCGCTTTGTCATACAGGGCAAAACCACATCCGCGCAGGGGGGGCGGTCCTTCCGTTCCGGCCTCATCGGCATCGGACGAACCATAGAGAACAAAGTACGGGGTTTGCCATGGCGGAACGATGTGTTCATCCACATACTTGTTCGTTGGCGCCAGCGAGATGACAGCATTGATATTGCTGCCATGCCCGGGCAGGGCGTAATTAAGCCGGGGCGCGGTTGCCACACCCTCACCGCCGCGGCTGTGGCCCATGATCCCGATATTGTCTTCAAAATGGGTCGTAAATTTTGCTTTCAGGATTTCGATATGCTGAAACAGGATCTTTGCGCGGTCCGTTGCCGTCTGGTTATTTGCCAGGTTGATACTGGCAGCAATAAACCCGTTACGGGCCCAGTGTTCAAGCAAGTAGTCATATGCCTCATAACTGTGACCGTTCCCATGGACAATGATCGTTACCGGATACGCCGGCCTTGCAGTGCTGATCTGGCCGGACTGTGTTGCACCATTGAAATCTGCCGGAAATTTTACCCGCGCAGTCAGAGGAACAGGTCTGCTGATCCCATCATCGCCGGTAACCGACAGGGTGCCCTCATCATAATCGGGTACAAGGGTCCCCACAAAGGGGATTGCCGGATCCGTGTCTGTGCCGGGGTCTTTTATAACTCGGAACCCCGGGACCATATAGCCGTCGATGATATCCCCGGCATCCGGCAGCACGTCGATCGTATAGGTGTCATCTGGTTGGAATGATGCCGCATCGGTCGCGTTATTGCCGAAATCGAGGACAATATCGTACGATCCGTACGTTGCGCCGGACCAGATGAGGTACTTATTATGGTTGATGCAGCCTGCCTGGGTCTTGAACCTGATCACCTGACTGTTCCCCCCGAGTACTGCCAGGTGGTTGAGGCTCTTGTCAGCATCCCACTGCGCCGCAGTTTTACTCTGCACGACATAGATCGCCGCCATCTTGCCCATCTTGACCGGAGGCAAGGCGGCTGGGTCAACTGCAGCATAGACCATGTCACCTTCGGCAAACGCATCGGAATACCGGAAATACGGCGGTTCGTTCAGTGAATGGCCGCTGAGGGGCATTGTTGTTACACCTCCGCCGTTCACGTCATTGTACTGCCAGTAATCCTGCCGGATAACGACACCGGTAACATGCCGCGTTGCCACATCCATTTCGCGCAATACAAAGTCATCATCGTCTCCATACCCATATCGCATCGGCCGCACAATAAAATCGTAAGCGCCCGGCGGTATACCCCCCTCCTCGTCAAGCACAACCCGGAAACGGCCGCAGTCATCAGGCCGGGCATCCGCGAAGACAGGCCTGCCGTTTTTGCGTTTTAGCGGAGTGAAATGATCATTTGTGCGCCAGTCAGCCTGCCGGTTCACAAGGTATACACGGACATCGCCGTCATGCCGGATGTTGTAACCGGATGCCACGACAGACCCTTTGCCGTATTCAAAACCATTGAGCATCCGTCCGTCCTTGTCGGTGTTCATGATGAATGGCCGGTCAAGTGCCCCGATTGCAGTGGATTCCTCTGCAAGGATGGTTTTTCCCCGGGCAATGCGTACGTGGAGATTCTTTTTGCTCCAGTGCTTTTCCGCTTCGTCAACGGTATAGATCATGTCGGAGTGCGGGTCATCGAGGCCGAACTGCGGCCAGAGGACCGATTCCGGCAGTACCCCATACTGGTCGCTCATCAGGCGGCTCACGAACAGTACTTCACCATCGCAGGAGACCTCTATGTCATGGACAGCTCCCGGGGCCAGTCCTTTCGCAGAGACCAGCAGGGAATTGCCAACAGCAGGGGCGTGCTGCTCTCCGGACGATGTGGTCTCTGCGAACACCTGTACGGAAGGTGTTGCATGTGCTCCATGCAGTCTTTCCAAAGGAATCCTGATGATATGCGATGATTTCTGGCCAACATTCCATGCCGCCTCGTCGCGGTTATCAAAAAGCAGACGTTTCCTGTCAGGAGCATATATCCTGAAATAAACATCCGGGTGTTTATCAAAGAATTTCTTAAAATCACCCTGCTCACATACAATAGCCGCTTTCCCTTGCTTATCCGTGAACGCTCCCCCAAGGAGATCATCAAAGAGTAAATCCCTGTCATATGCTTTCACGAACAGACCTGGCAAAGGCATCTCCGTTTCTTTTGTCAGGATTCGGACCTGGATTTGGAACTGGATCATATCACCCCTTTTTTCAGAGCCTTTGTACCTCACCGAAGCGATGTTGCAGGTAATATCCAATAATGGTTGTAAATTTTTTTTAATTGTATTGTGAATCTGATCGGTGTCAAGAAGGTGGAAAAAACTCTTTTAGGACTGCTAATGTTTTTGTGTGAAACCAAAAATTACGTAAGATGTAACTTGTTAACATATAAGAGTGTTTTGTTGTGGTAAAGGCGAGGATGATCCCGCATTTTGTCGTTTTAGGCCAGCAAACACTGGCGGTCTGCTTTTTAATTGGTAAAATTTAGCACCCTGCTGGGATTGTCTGTCTTTTTTTGAGAGGAGGCCTGCTTATGCTTGGCGCAATTGCCGGCGACATTATCGGCTCGGTCTATGAATTCAGCCCTATTAAAACCGAAGAGTTCCCGCTATTTCATGAGGAGAGCCGCTTCACCGATGATACGGTGATGACCGTGGCCGTGGCTGGGGCTATTCTTGGGGATGGGGACTATGGCGCATCGATGCACGCTCTGGGGCGACGCTATCCCCGTGCGGGGTATGGAGGAAACTTCATGCGCTGGTTGCAGTCGGATGACCCGAAACCTTATAAAAGCTTGGGGAATGGCTCGGCCATGAGAGTCTCCCCGGTTGGGCTGGCCTTTGACAGCGAAGAGCGGGTGCTTGCCGAGGCTTGGCGGAGTGCGGTGGTGAGTCACGACCACCCCGAGGGGATCAAGGGAGCTCAGGCGACCGCCCTGGCGGTGTTTCTGGCACGGAGAGGGGCGGGAAAGCCGGCGATCCGCCGGGAGGTGGAGAGTCGTTTTGGGTATGATTTGAACCGGACTCTGGCCGGGATCAGACCCGGCTACCGGTTTGACGTTTCCTGCCAGGGGACCGTGCCGGAGGCTATCATTGCCTTCCTGGAATCGAACGATTATGAAGATGCCGTCAGGAAGGCGGTTTCTCTGGGGGGGGACAGCGACACGCTCGCCTGCATTACCGGCGGCATAGCCGCGGCGCACTACCAAAGCATTCCGGAGCATATCGTCAGCAGGGCGAGGTCCCTTCTTCCTGAAGAGTTTATCGAAATCATCGACCGGTTTCCGGGCAGGTCAAGTGACTAAACAATTTTGCCGGCGGTAGAGATGCGTAGCTGGTGGCGACGCTTATTGCCCGAGCCTTATTAAAATTATGGAATTTACTTTTGGAACGGTATAATCTTCCGGAAATATTGACAGTTTGCCGAGAAAACTCTTATTCGGTTTCATACGGAAAAATGGCAAACAAGTCCCATATCTCACCGGAGGTTTTTTCAAATGCACATCACAAAGATTGTAACGTTCTGCCTGTTGTTTTTGCTCTTTCTGCCGGTTTTTCCGGTCAGAGCCGAAACCTCTCCGGCTGTTTTTGAGCAGGCCATGTCCGATACTCTTGATTTGTGGCGCGAGGGACGCTACGAGCAGCTCTTCAGCCGTCTTGCCCATCGCGGCAAAACCTCCAAGGAGGCTTTTGTCAAAAAAATGAGCGAGGCAACTACCCGGCCGGCCTGCTGTTTTCAGAAAATGGAAAACTTCAAGGTTTTGAATGAAAAGCGTACCGGTGCAACAGTCTATGCCAAGATCGGACTGGAAAGCGTTCCCAATGTTGCGGAAAGCTGCACGCGGGAATTCAAGATGACTCAAGAGGAAGGCATCTGGAAGATGCAGTTGAGCGATGTCTATTCCATGGCCGGCGTGACCGGTAAAAAGAAAAAAACGCACCGTCGCTGAATGAGTGCCTTCCAACATTACGTTCCCGGGAGAAGAAGCCATGGACGAAAAGCTGAAATCAACGCCATTAAACGCCAGACACAGGAGTCTTAACGCTCTGATGGCACCTTTTGGCGGCTGGGATATGCCGATCCAGTATGCGGGTATAATTGCAGAGCATGGCTGGTGTCGTGAAAAGGCCGCGCTGTTTGATATCTGCCATATGGGCGAGTTCCTGTTTGAGGGGGATTTCGAGGGGAGTGGTCTGGAGGAAGTTTTTACCTTTTCCGTTAAAACCATTCCGGTCGGACGTTCGCGATACGGTTTCCTCCTCAATGAGCAGGGGGGTGTCATCGACGACCTGATCGTCTTTCGTCTGGCCGAGAACAAGGCCATGATCGTGGTTAACGCGGCCACCATTGCCAATGATTTCAGCGTTATCAAGAGTCGCCTGCGAAACGGGACGTTTACGGATATCACTGATGAAACCGGCAAAATCGATCTTCAGGGACCGCTGGCGCGCCAGATTTTGGTTGAAGTTTTTGGTGAACAGATTGCACAGATACCCTACTTTAAGTTTATCTCCATGCAGTTGCTTGGCTGCGAAGCGATTGTCAGCCGCACCGGCTATACCGGTGAGCTCGGTTACGAAATTTTCCTCTCATCCGGGAAGATTGGCGAGTTGTGGGATCTGCTGCTACGGGACGAGCGGGTCAAGCCGGCCGGTCTGGGCGCGCGGGATGTCTTGCGCCTGGAGATGGGCTATTCGCTCTATGGTCATGATATTGACGAAAACATCACACCCCTGGAGGCGGGGTTGGAGGGGTTTGTCAATTTTAGCAAGGAGTTTGTGGGCAAGGAGGCTTTGCTGTGCCAGAAAGAACGGGGGCTTGCGCGACGAAAGGTGGCCTTTGAGGTTGAGGGGCGGCGCTCGCCGCGTCAGCACTATGAAATCCTCTGTTCCGGCGAGAATGTGGGCTGCGTGACAAGTGGTGTGTTCTCACCCATGCTCGGTCGCGGCATCGGTATCGGGTTGGTCAAGCCGGAAGCAACCGGGATCGGTTCCCGGCTCATTATTTGCCATGAACGTGTCAGCATGGAGGCGACGGTTTGTGAACTTCCCTTTTATCCGGGTGGTTCGTTGAGGGCGTAAACCGGTTTGGGCAAGACTTGGATGTTGTTTACCATGGATTTTATACTGTTTTTTATCTGCGAGGAGTGAACAATGAACATCTATTTCACCAAAGAACATGAGTGGGTCAAGGTGCAGGATGGGGTTGGTGTGGCTGGTATCAGCGAACATGCTGCCCACGAATTGGGAGATATTACTTTTGTGGAACTTCCCAAGGTCGGGACCGTGGTTGAACAGTTCAAGCTGCTGGGGAGCATCGAGTCGGTCAAGGCGGCCAGTGATATTTTTGCACCGGTTTCCGGTTTCGTTATCAAGATAAATGAAGCGTTGGAGACAGCTCCCGAGGTGGTCAATGAAAGCGCCGAGGATGCGGGGTGGATGGTCTGGATTCAAATGGGCGATGCATCGGAGCTGAAAAATCTGATGACGCGAGAGCAGTATGACGAATACCTGAAAAGTCTCTAGGGGGCGGCCCGATGAATGACAATCATTTCTGCCCGCATACGCCGGAGGAAATTCGGGAGATGCTCTCCGTAATCGGCGTTGGCAATGTCGAGGATCTCTTTGCATCGATTCCTGAAGAATTGCGGTCCAAGACCTTCAATCTCCCGCCCGGTATGTCTGAATTCGAGACCATAGCCAGGATGCAGGCCATTGCAGGGGAAAATGCCCAGGGGGTGATCCCCTTCATCGGCGGCGGATACTATGATCATCTGATTCCGTCCGTTGTTGCCCACCTGGCAGGCAGGTCCGAGTTTTACACCGCTTATACTCCCTATCAGCCGGAATGTTCCCAAGGGACCTTGCAGGCACTGTTCGAGTACCAGACCGCCATCTGCCGGCTGACTGGACTGGATGTCTCCAACGCGTCGCTTTACGACGGCTCCACGGCTTGCGCCGAGGCAGCAATGATGGCGCTGCGCATAACCGGCCGCCGGAAGATTGTGGTGGACGGCTGCGTCAATCCTTTTTCCCGGCAGGTGCTCAGGACCTATCTCAGCAACCTGGATGTTGAGGTGATCGAGATACCGCCGCTGGATGGGCTTCTCAATCGCGCCGGACTGGCCGAGGCGATAGACGACAGCGTGGCGGCTGTGCTGGTGCAGAACCCCAGTTTTTTCGGAACGGTTGACGACTTCTCCACATTGGCCGACCAACTCCATGACAAGGGCGCGCTGCTGATCGCCTCGGTCTATCCCATATCCCTTGCTCTTTTGAAAACACCCGCCGAGATGGGCGCCGACATTGCCGTGGGTGATGGTCAGAGCCTGGGCAATCCGCTCTCCTTCGGAGGCCCCACCTTCGGGTTTATCGCCGCCAGAAAAGCCTTTATCCGCAACATGCCCGGCCGCATCGTCGGTGAAACCGCAGACAAACAGGGACGGCGGGGTTATGTACTCACACTCCAGGCTCGCGAACAGCACATCAAACGCCACAAGGCCACCTCCAACATCTGCAGCAATCAGGGATTGTGTGCCGTGCGGGGACTGATTTTCCTCTCTTCACTCGGCAAAACAGGGCTGGTGGAACTGGCCCGTTTGAACAGGGACAAAGCCGAGTACGCCAAGGCGCGGCTGGCGGAAATCCCTGGTGTGAGTGTGCTGCAGTCTGCACCCACTTTTAACGAGTTTACTGTTTCTCTCCCCAAAACAGCCCGGGAAGTTGTGGCCTCACTGCTTGAGAAGGGAATAGCTGCCGGTGTCCCGTTGGCTGAATACTATTGCGATTCCGAACGGCTGATGGTGGTGACTGTGACTGAAAAGCGGAGTAAAAGAGAAATCGATCAGCTGGCCAAGGCGTTGGAGGTGGTGTTATGCAATTGATCTATGAAAAATCCGTTTCCGGACGGCAGGGAGTCGGGTTGACGGCCTCGGATGTACCTGCCGCAATGCCGTTGCCGGGAGCCTTGATGCGCAAAGAGGCTGCTCAACTACCCGAGGTCTCCGAGCTTGATCTGGTACGGCACTTTACCAATCTCTCCCGTCGCAACTTTTCGGTGGACACTAATTTCTACCCCCTGGGTTCCTGTACCATGAAGTACAACCCCAAGGCGCTGGAGGATGCCGCCGCACTGTTTGAACCGTTTCATCCCATGACAGCGCTGTTGCCGGGTGGGGAGGAGTTCTGTCAGGGCACCCTGGGTCTGCTCTACGACCTGGGACAGTTGCTGGCTGATATTACCGGCATGGACGAAGTCACCACCCAGCCGCTGGCGGGTGCCCAAGGCGAGATGACCGGCATAATG
>WSSedB1CaDRAFT_10000351_pt1 | contig 20961 bp, 18 predicted proteins | sample WetSurSB1Cattail_FD_9460 | JGI IMG/M metagenome (IMG submission 9460)
GGATGGGGACGGGCCAATCGCCGCAATAGCGGCTGGAATTGTTGCCGCCGTCGAGCGGTTGCGGCAGTAGGGCCAGCGGACGGGCGTCCACCGGACTGAAGCGCAGCCGGCGGGCGGATTTTGCGCGTTCAAGGGCTTGGAGACAGGAAGGGCCAGGGAGACAGCAGTGGCTGTTGTGCTGAAGTCGCACGAAGAGATTGAAAAGATGCGCCGCGCGGGCCGGGTGGTTCGCGAGGTGCTGGAGCTGGTGCGCAGCCACGTGAAGCCTGGCGCCACTACGCTCGATCTCGAAAAGGTGGCTGAGGCGCGGCTGAAGGAACTGGGCGCCAAGCCGGCCTTCAAGGGCTACCACGGTTATCCCTGCGTGCTGTGCACCTCAGTCAACAGTGAGGTGGTGCACGGCATTCCGTCGAAGAAGCGCGTGCTGAAAGAAGGCGACATTGTTTCAGTCGACTTTGGCGCGGTGATTGACGGCTTTTACGGCGATTCGGCAATCACGGTGCCGGTGGGCGACAAGATCGCCCCGGTGACCGAGAAGCTGCTGCGTGTGACCGAGGAGTCGCTGAAAGCGGGCATAGCGGTGGTGAAGCCGGGAGCCACGCTGGGCGACATTGGCGCGGCTGTGCAGCAGGTAGTGGAAGCTGAAGGGTTTTCGGTGGTACGGGATTTTGTGGGGCACGGTATCGGCAGCCAGATGCACGAGGAGCCGCAGGTGCCAAATTACGGGCAGCCAGGCAAGGGCATGAAGCTGCGCTCAGGCATGGTGATTGCCATTGAGCCCATGGTCAACATCGGCGGGCCAGACGTTCGGGTGCTGAAGGACGGATGGACTGCAGTGACCGACGACGGAAGCATGAGTGCTCACTTTGAGCACACGGTGGCGGTAACCGACACCGGCGCGAGGATTCTGACTGAGTAGTAACGCTCAGTCCAAAAGTTCAAGGCGTGTAAGCGCCAGAAGCGGGATACGGATTGTCGAAGGAAGACGCGATTGAGGTGATGGCAACGGTCGTTGAGACGCTGCCCAATGCCATGTTCAAGGTAAAGCTCGAGACCAACCATGAAGTGTTGGCGCACGTCTCGGGCCGGATGCGCAAAAACTTCATCCGCATCCTCCCCGGCGACCGCGTGGCGGTGGAACTGAGCCCCTACGACCTGAACCGCGGACGGATTGTGTATCGCTACAAGTGAGTTTTTTACAGCCGCGTTTTCCTATGGGTGCGCGGAGAAGGGCAGTAGAGAAATGAAGGTCCGTGCATCGGTAAAGAAGATTTGCGTGAAGTGCAAGGTCATCAACCGCCGTGGGGTGGTTCGTGTGATCTGCGAGAACGCAAAGCACAAGCAGCGCCAGGGCTAAAAGGGACTGGCATCGGGCGGAAACTCCGCAACAGGGGCGAGTTAGCTTGAGTCAAGGCTTGCGATGAACCCCGGAGCAACCGCAACAACCCGTGCGAACCGGCGCTAGGCCGGCGGCACACAACCAGTAGCAGCAAAGGAACCGGAATGGCACGTATTGCTGGCGTCGATCTGCCCCGCAACAAGCAGGCTCGGATCGCGCTCACGTACATCTTCGGGATCGGGGACCCCCGCGCCAAGCGGATTCTGGAGAAGGCGAACGTGGATGCCTTCAAGAAGATCCAGGATCTGGGCGAGGAAGAGGTCAACCGCATCCGTCAGGTGATCGAGGACGAGGGAGACGTCGAAGGCGACCTGCGCAAGGACGTCTCGATGCACATCAAGCGCCTCATCGATATCCAGAGCTATCGCGGCAACCGTCATCGGCGGTCGCTGCCGGTGCGCGGTCAGCGTACCCACACCAACGCTCGCACCCGTAAGGGCCCCCGTAAGGGCACGGTTGCCGGCAAGAAGAAAGCGACGGCGAAGACCTAATGGCGAAACCAGAGAAGGCCGGCGCGGGCAAGGCTGGCAAGAACAAGAAGTTCAAGAAGCGCGAGCGCAAGAATGTGCCGTTTGGTATTGCGCACATTCAGGCCTCGTTCAACAACACGATTGTGACGATCACGGACCAGATGGGCAACACGCTGAGTTGGAAGAGCTCGGGCTCGCTTGGGTTCCGCGGTTCGCGCAAGGGCACGCCGTTCGCGGCGCAGCAGGCAGCGTCGAACGCAGCCGGCATGGCGCGCGATCACGGTCTGCGCTCGGTGGATGTACGTGTCGCCGGTCCGGGTTCGGGCCGCGAGTCGGCCATCCGCGCGCTGGCTGCGGCGGGCATCGAAGTGCGCTCCATCCGCGACGTGACGCCGGTGCCGCACAACGGTTGCCGTCCGCCGAAGCGTCGCCGCGTGTAAGCAAGTTCACAGTGGGTAGTTCGCAGTTCACAGTTAGAAACTCTGTGAACTGCGAACACAGAACTATGAACTGAAAACTGAAATTGGGCCGGGACGAAATACACACAGGGCGTATGTAAACCGGCCGTCATCCGAAGTCAGGAGAAGTCATGGCACGTTATACCGGAGCAGTCTGCCGTCTTTGCCGTCGCGAAGGCACCAAGCTTTTTTTGAAGGGCACCAAGTGCACGTCTGAGCGTTGCCCAATCGAGAAGCGCAATTTCGCGCCCGGCCAGCATGGCAAGGATCGCAAGGCGAAGATTGTGGGCTACGGTCTGCAGCTGCATGAGAAGCAGAAGGCCAAGCGTATCTACTTCACGCTTGAAGGCCAGTTCCGCGAGTACTACGAGAAGGCCAGTCGCGCGCAGGGCGTCACCGGCGAGTTGCTGATCCAACAGCTGGAGCGCCGCCTGGACAACGTGGCGTATCGCCTTGGCTTTGCCAGCTCGCGCCGTCAGGCCCGCCAAATTGTGCGCCACGGTCACGTGACGGTGAACGGCCGCAAGGTGAACATCCCGTCCTTCCAGGTGAACGTGGGCGACGAGATCACGCTGCGCGACGCCGCCAAGAAGTTCGGTGTGGTGGAGCAGGCTGCACAGTTTGCCGCCGCCAACCCCGTGCCGGCGTGGCTCGAGGTCAATTTTGAAAACCTGACGGGCCGCATCCTGAGCCTGCCGGGACGCAAGGACGTGAACCTGCCCGTCAACGAGCAGCTGATCGTCGAACTGTACTCGAAGTAAGCACGACAGGGATCAGGGGCCAGAGATCAGGGATCAGCGCATCCGGCGCGGTTCTTCTGATCTCTGATTCCAGAGCCCTGAAACTTAATCCAGAAGGAGAACTTGCGCGGCCGCCGCAAAATGCATCGCGACGCACCTGCCGCGCGGGAATCGAGAGACCCATATGCTTTGGAGAGGATTTCAGAAGCCGAAGCGCCTGGCAGTGGATGCCGAGACGCTAACTGAGACTTACGGCAAGTTCAGCGCCCAGCCTTTTGAGCGGGGCTTTGGCACCACCATCGGCAACGCGCTGCGTCGCACCCTGCTGAGTTCCATCGAGGGCGCTGCAGTGACGGCCATCCGCATCGAAGACGTACTGCACGAGTTCCAGTCCATCACGGGAGTTGTCGAAGACGCAACCGACATCATCCTGAACCTGAAGCAGGTTCCCTTCAAGCTCTCCGGTGAGGGTCCCAAGGCGCTGTACCTGCGCGCTGACCAGCCGGGCATCGTGACCAGCGGCATGATCGAAGCCGACGGTGACGTTGAGATTCTGGACAAGAATGTGTACATCGCCACGGTGTCGGAAGGCGGCCGCCTGGACATGGAGATGCGCCTGAAGCGTGGGCGTGGCTATGTCTCTGCCGACAAGAACTTTGATGCCGACCTCGGTCTGGGCTTCATTCCGGTCGACTCGGTCCACTCGCCTGTGCGCCGTGTCAACTACGTGGTCGAAGCTGCTCGTCTGGGCCAGATCACCGACTACGACAAGCTGACGCTGGAAGTGTGGACCAACGGCGCGGTGCTGCCCGCCGACGCCATCGGCCTGGCCGCGAAGCTGCTGAAGGATCACATGAACATCTTCATCAACTTCGAGGAAGAAATTGAAACCGAAGCACGTGGCGAAGAAGGCCGGGTGCTGCTGCGCAACGACAATCTGAACCGCTCGGTCGAAGAGTTGGAACTGTCGGTACGCAGCTACAACTGCCTGAAGAACGCGAATATTCAGACGATCGGCGAGCTGGTGCAGAAGACCGAAGCCGAGATGCTGAAGACCAAGAACTTCGGCCGCAAGAGCCTGAACGAGATCAAGGAAATCCTGGCGCAGATGGGTCTGTCGCTGGGCATGAAGATCGACGAGGCTGGCAACGCGGTACCGGGGCCGACGAGCATTCCGCCCGCCACGGCACTGGCTGCCAACTACAGCCACTTCGACGACGAAGATGAGCCGCTGGATTCGGTCGACCTCCAGCTGCCCACCGAAACCGAGAACTTCTAAGTACGGTTTCGGCAGTATGAGGATTTGGGCACGCCCTTCCTGGAGCGAATGAGCACTGCGCCAGGAAGGGGTTGAGCCGCCCGGAAATTATTCAACACCTGCCCAGCAGCAGGTGGTTCGAAAGAGAGTTTTTACCATGCGCCATCGCAATGCAGGATTCAAGCTCGGACGCAATACCAGTCACCGCCGCGCACTGCTGCGCAACCTGGTCACGTCTGTGATTGTGGAAGATCGTGTGGAAACGACCGTGGCCAAGGCCAAGGCGGTTCGTCCGCACGTTGAGAAGATGATTACCCTGGGCAAGAAGGGCGATGTGCACTCGCGCCGCCAGGCGCTCGCCTTCCTTATGACCGATACGGCCGTCACGCGGCTGTTCGAGACTGTGGCGCCGCGCTACGGCGACCGCCAGGGCGGCTACCTGCGCATTGTGCGCACCGGCTTCCGCAAGGGCGACGGCGGCGAGAAGGCGTTCATCGAACTACTGGGCGCCGAGAAGCAGCTGGACGAGAAGCGCCAGAAGCGCGCCGACATCCAGGCAAAGAAGCGCGCCGAGCTGGAAAAGCAGCTGGAAGAAGCCAAAAAGGATGAAGAAGGCAAGGGCGGCGAAGAGGCTGCTTAACTTCAGTTCGGTCGATACCGTTGCCACAAAGGAATGACGCGGGTGCACTTCTTACCGAAGTAGCATCCGCGTTTTTTTTGCGCACGGATTTCGGTGCGTGATGTGGCGCGTCTGGGCAGAAATCGAACTGGAGAAGCGAACCGTGCCAAGCCCGGTTTCGTATCCTGGAGTGAATGATTGTGACCAAGCGGATGTCAGAGGCCGCCATTGCCTGCCTCTGTGCGGCGAGCGTCAGCATGCATGCGGCTAATCTACAGCAAAAAGAAGCAAGCAAAAGCTCCGCAGAACCTGTGGTCGCCAGCGAAACCTTGAACGCTATGGATGCGCCTCTGCGGCTTGCGGACTTTGACGGCATGCAGCCCCGAGCCGAACTGCGTACACGTCTTACTCATATCACCGGTTTCATCCAGAACGCACCGAATGACGGCAAGCCCGGCACGGAAGAGACCGAGGTCTGGGCCGGATACACACACACGACACTCTACTTCGTCTTCCTGTGCCACGATCATCACCCGAGTCAATTGCGTGGTCATCTTGCGCGGCGCGAGAACGTTCTCAACGACGACAATGTCTCGGTTCTGCTCGACCCTTTTCGGGACCGGCGCAAGGGCATTTTACTCACCGTCAATCCTGCCGGTGTGCAAGCAGACGCGGCGTGGACCGAGAATCAATCGCAGGATTATAGCTACGATCTTGTCTGGGACTCTGATGCGCAGGTAACGGCGGATGGGTGGATGGCGATGATTGCCGTGCCGTTTCGCAGTCTGCGCTTCCGTGCCGGCGCGCATGACTGGGGCTTCGTTCTGGCGCGCACTCTGCCACGCAATAGTGAGACGGATTTTTGGCCGCGAGTGGCCGCAAATGTCGCTGGCGTACTGAGCCAGGAGGGGACACTCAAGGGGATCTCCGGCGTAAGCGGATCGCGCAATCTGCAGCTCAATCCCTATGTACTTTTGCAGAATGAGCGGACTCTCAATTATCTGGATCCGACCAATCCCTATTTCAGCGCGCGCGGTCTGGAAGGAACGGGAGGCGGTGAGGGCAAGCTGATTCTGCATGACACGTTGGTTCTGGATGCGACGGTGAATCCGGACTTCAGTGACGTGGAGTCAGACCAGCCGCAGTTCACTGTCAACCAGCGCTATCCTGTTTACTTTCCCGAATTGCGCCCTTTCTTTTTGGAGAACGCCAACTACTTCTCGACTCCGATTCAGCTGCTGTACACGCGCAATATCGTGCATCCGGAGTACGGTATCCGATTGACGGGCAAGATGGCGAAGACGAACATCGGATTTTTGGCGGTCGATGATCGCGAGCCGGGCGAAGCTGTTCCGCCTGGAGATCCCGCCTATCACCAACGCGCCAAGGCCCTGGTTGGACGCGTTGCAGAGGATGTGGGCAAGAACTCGAGCATAGGTGCTTTGTACACAGACGAGGAATTTGGCGGTGGCTGGAACCGGGTTGGCGGTGTGGATACGACGCTGCGGATCGGATCGAACTGGACCGTCTCGGGGCAGATGGTGGAGAGTTCGACGCAAGGCGAAGTTGACAGTGGCAACCCACCAACGTATCAGGCAGGGCCTGCGGCATACATTTCGGTGCAGCGTTCGGGGCACGCGTTCAATCTATATTCCGATGGCCAGGACATCAGCCCCGGCTTTGTGACCCAGCTCGGCTTCTTACAGACATCCAACATTCGCAGCAACCACACGCACGTGACGTATCAGTGGTTTCTCAAGCACAGCACCATTCAGAGCTATGGCCTGGAGGGCAACGAAAACTTTGCGTTTGACCATGACGGGAACCGCATCTATCGCTACCTGACGTTCGATCCGTTCCTGTTGCTGCCGCACAATACTGTGATTGCGCCACTTGTAGGCCAGAACTCCGACACGCTGGGGCCACAGAACGGAACGCTGTTTACGGAAAATCACAACTTCACCGAAAACTTCGGTGGCGTTGTGGTGCGCAGCACTGCCATGACGCAACTGAATCTGAACATCGTGGCCATTCGCGGTGGCAATGTGAACTACAACCCGGTAGAAGGCGGATTGCCGTCGCTGCTGGATCAGCAGTCACTGCAGGCACTGATCACTGTGCAGCCGCTGCGGGGACTGACCGCGGACAACACTTATCTGCTGGACCGTGACCACTCTGTTGCCAATGGCGCTTTCGTGTATGAGTCGCAGACGTTCCGGAGCAAGCTGAACTACCAGTTCACACGGTCACTATCCGCGCGTGTGATTGCGCAGTACGACACGACATTGACGAATGCAGCTGAGACATCTCTGCCGCGCACCAAACAGATTGGCACGCAGGCGCTGTTCACCTGGTTGCCGCATCCGGGCACAGCGATCTATGTCGGCTACAACAGCGATCTGCAGAACCTTTCGCGCGACCTGTGCAATCGGCTGGCTGGGGGAGCGTGTGACCAGAATGATCCGGGACCGCCGCGTGCGGAGTCTTACCTGAATGACGGGCGCCAGATCTTCCTGAAGGCGTCGTATCTAATCCGGTTTTGAATCAAGCCGTGTGTTCCAACCGGCGCGGCCGGAAGAGCCTCAGGAAGATATAGATCAGGAACTGAAGCACAAGCGCGCCGCAGCAATCCAGAATCACGTCGTCGAACATGCCGGTGCGGTTGGGCAGGAAGGTCTGGTGAAACTCGTCTGAACCGGCGATCACCGCCGTACCCAGCACAGCGAGCACCGAGCTGTGTACAAAGCTCCAGCGCGGGAAGGTCATCCACCATGCGCGTAGCCATGTGAGGCCAACAAGACCGTATCCGATAAAGTGTCCGAGCTTGCGGATATGGTGGTGAATCGAGTACCAGCGCATGTCGCTGACAGGGCCAAAGAGGTGCTCGAAGATCCAGCGCAGCGGCCGGGACGTGTTCTCAGAGCCAAACTCAGGCGTCGACTCGATTGCAATTACAAGGACTGCAATCAGCACTGGCAGCCAGGCATTTACCCAGAATCTGAAGGTGCGACGACGTGAGGACAGTTGATTCAATCAGGCACCTTTCTGCGAAATGCAACTCATTCAGTGAACCTAACCGGCCTTTCCTGCGGGACCGATTGGTGGGATAAGATTGATGATTCCGGCAGCGGGACCTTACTTCGCCGGACGTGCTACTCGACGTGGTAGTTGGGCGCCTCGCGCGTGATGATGACGTCGTGCACGTGGCTCTCGCGTAGGCCCGCGCCAGAGATGCGCACAAACTGCGCCTTCTGTTGCAGATCTTCGATGGAGCCGCAGCCCAGGTAGCCCATGCCGCTGCGCAATCCGCCCACGAGCTGATAGACCATGGACTCGAGCGGCCCGCGATACGGCACGCGACCCTCAATGCCCTCGGGGACGAACTTGGCCAGACGATTCTGCCCGTTGCGCTCGCGTTGCACCACGCCTTCGGTGCCGGATTCGCTCGCGGCCAGATCGGCTGTGGACTGGAAGTAACGCTCGCCGGAGCCCTGGCTCATGGCGGTGAGTGAGCCCATGCCGCGGTAGCTCTTGAAGCTGCGGCCCTGGTAGAGAATGGTTTCGCCCGGGCTCTCATCGACGCCGGCGAATAGCGAGCCAATCATGACTGAACTGGCGCCGGCGGCGATGGCCTTGGTGATTTCGCCGGAGTACTTGATGCCACCATCGGCAATGATGGGAATGCCACGCTCCACGGCGGCGCGTGCGGCCTCGGAGATAGCGGTGATCTGCGGCATGCCCGCGCCGGTGACCATACGCGTGGTGCAGATGGAGCCGGGGCCGATACCGACCTTGATAGCGTCTGCGCCTGCGTCCATCAGAGCAAGAGCGCCATCGTAGGTAGCGACGTTGCCGGCCAGCAGGCCCACGTTTGGGAAAGCCTTCTTGACGGCGGTGACGGCCTCGAGCACGCGTGAAGAGTGGCCATGTGCGGAGTCGATGGCGAGCACGTCGGCGCGAGCGCGTACAAGCTCGGCGGCGCGCTCGAGGAAGTCGCCAGTGGCGCCGATGGCGCCGCCCACGCGCAGCCGGCCCTGGTCGTCCTTGCTGGCGTTGGGATACTTCAGCTTCTTCTGGATGTCCTTGACCGTGATCAGGCCCTTGAGATTGTACTGATCGTCCACCACCAGCAGCTTTTCAACGCGGTGCTTGTGCAGGATCAGTTCTGCCTCTTCGAGCGTGGTGCCCACGGGCACGGTGATCAGGTTCTCCTTGGTCATCACATCGCCGACGGGAATGTCGGTGCGCGTTTCGAAGCGCAGGTCGCGGTTGGTGAGGATGCCCACCAGCTTTTTGCCGCGCGTGACGGGCACGCCGGAGATCTTGTAGCGGCGCATCACTTCTAGCGCGTCTTCGATCAGCTGATCGGGCCCGATGGTTACGGGGTCCACGATCATGCCGCTCTCTGAGCGCTTCACCTTGTCGATTTCGCCGGCTTGGTCGGAGATGGACAGATTGCGATGCACGATGCCGATGCCGCCCATCTGGGCCATGGCGATAGCCATGCGCGACTCGGTGACGGTGTCCATGGCCGCGGAGATCAGCGGAGTGTTCAGCGTGATGGCGCGAGTGAGCTGCGTCTGCGTGCTGACTTGCGCAGGCACCACGTCGCTGTACGCGGGCACCAGGAGCACGTCATCGAAGGTGAGGGCTTCAAGAAGGTTCTTGGATAGCATAATGCGTCGATGCGCCTGGCGGCCCGTGGATTCAAATCCCCGGCACGGCAGGCGCTTCTGACTATTGTAACGGAGAGCGGCGGGCGGGCCTTAAACTGCGCGCGTTCAGTGTCCTGCAGGGTTCTACACGCCCACCGGGAAGGGTTTGGGGCTCGACTCCTCATCGGAGCCCTCGCCGCTGCGCCAGCGCTCGAAGCGGCCCTGGAGCAGGCTCATCAGGCCCGTGTACCAGTAGCCGATGACGAAGAGGATGAGGAATGGCGCGGTGAAGTAATTGTGGTTTGAGAAGGTGTAGAGAATGGCCAGCATGAACCACGCGCCGAGGGCGAGTTCGATCCAGGGGGCCAGCACCAGGCGCTTACGGTATTTGGCTGCCTGAGACTTTTCGCCCTTCTTGGTGACGCGGAACTTGGGAGTGCGCACAAAGGCGCTCTTGACGCCGAACAGCGCCTCCATTACGGCCTTGGTGTTGGTGACCGTGAGTCCGATGCCGAGAGCCATGATGAAAGGCAGGTATAAGAAGGTCCTCACCCAGGTTTTGGGAAACAGCACGCGCTGACTGAGCACGTAGAAGACAGCGATGGAGAGCGTGGAAGCCGTGAATAGGGGCACGTCGATGAGCAGCATCTGAAACCATCCCTGATAGAAGCGGACAATCATGGAAGGCACCAGAAGGGCTGTCATAACCACCATCAGCGGATAGCTGAGGTTGGCGGTTAGGTGATAGACCGATTCGATCTTGCGTTTCCGCGACATGTCGGACTTGAAGATGGTGGGCAGCAGCTTGATGGAAACCTGGATGAGGCCCTTGGCCCAGCGCGCCTGCTGGGTTTTGAAGGCGGTCATCTCGATGGGCAGCTCGGAAGGGCACTCGACTTCGGGCAGGTACTTGAAGCGCCAGCCGGCCATCTGCGAGCGGTAGCTGAGGTCCGTGTCCTCGGTCAGGGTGTCGTGCTGCCAGCCGCCGCCGTCGAAGATGGCCTTGCGGCGCCACATTCCTGCGGTGCCGTTGAAGTTGAAGAATTCGCCGGTGCGGACGCGGGAGCCGTGCTCGATGACGAAGTGCGCGTCGAGCAGGATGGCCTCAATCTGGGTGAGGAGACTGTAGTCGCGGTTCAGGTGGGTCCAGCGGGTCTGCACCATGCCCACGTCAGGCTCGGCAAAGTGGTGGATCACCTTCATGATCCAATCCTTGGGCGGAACAAAGTCGGCGTCGAAGATGGCGACGAACTCGCCTTTGGCTACTTTGAGGCCCTCGTCGAGAGCGCCGGCCTTGAAGCCGTGACGATTAGTGCGGTGGATGTACTCGATGGGGTGGCCGAGGGCCTTATAGCGGTCGACGATGTCAGCCGCCACCTGCTGGGTCTCATCGGTGGAGTCGTCGAGCACCTGGATCTCGAGCTTCTCGCGCGGGTACTCCATGGCGCAGACTGCTTCGATGAGCCGGTCGATCACGAACTGCTCGTTGAACATGGGCAGTTGGATGGTGACGCGGGGCAGTTCGTCGAAGTGGCCGACGGGATCGGGATTGTAGTTCTTCCTGTACTTGAAGTACTGGTAGCACATCGTATAGCGATGGACGCCATAGATGGACAGGATGATCATGACGAAGAAGTAGGGGATCAGCAGCACCAGGTCGAACCAGTTCCAGTGGTAAAGGCCGTAGAAGGTCTGATCGGTGTACTGCTGGGAGCGGAGGAAGTGGCGGAGGCCGTTCTGCGAGGCCTGAGCGACGAAGGAAGGTGCGTGCCGCGCAAGACCGGACGCGGGGCCGGCGAAGGCATTCAGATAGTGGGCAAACGCGGCGAGCAGGGCAGTGCCTCCCTAGTGAAGTAAAGGCAATTGTAAGCGATGGCGAGTGCCTCGGTTGTGCCCTTTGCCGCCCGTCCGCCCGCTCGCGGCGGATGTAGAATCCGGTGCAGATGGGCGGGAACGCATGAGCCGCGCGCAAGTCCGCACGCCAAAAATTCGCTCGGGGAGAAGCCCGCTCTTCAAGGCGGGACTGGGCGCGACCACGCTCGCTGTCGCGGTGGTATTGCTGATTCTGGTGATCGGCCGGGAGCCTTTCGACCGCTCGCACCTGACTGCGCGAGGGGCCATCCTCGACGCCAGGATCGTGCCCATAGGGGCGCTCGATGGAGGGCGAGGCGGCAAGATCCTGTACCGGATAGATGCGCTTGTCCGCTACGCAGGCCAGGGGCAGATGCAGGAGCTCTGGCTGCCAGTGGAGTACTACTACCCCTATGACGCGATGATTGCCCGGCTGGCCCATCGGCCTGAAGTGTGCGAAGTCTTCTGGGCGAGGCGGCATCCGGAGAACGCCAAGTGCCGGTTCTACGATGACTTCCACTGAGGGTGCGCCGCTCGGCGAGGTGCGGGATCCATTGCCTGAAGGTGTGGCCGCGCGCTAAGCTGGCCTCTCAGTTGGAGCGATCCTGATGCCCTCTTCCGCTGGTTCCCCCATCGTTGCCGCCGCAGGCGGCAGTTTCCTGATCGAAAACCGGACTTCCACCGAGGTTTTTACACCGGAAGACCTGAGCGAGGAGCAGCGGCAGATTGCCGCGACCGCGGCGCAGTTTGCACGAGAAGAGATTCTGCCGCGTGCTACGGAGATCGAGGCCAAGAAGCCCGGCGTGCTGGCGGGGCTCCTGCACAAGGCAGGTGAACTGGGCCTCACAGCGCCGGACATTCCCGAGGTGTATGGCGGCATGGGGCTGGACAAGGTCAGCTCCACGCTGATCACGGACCACCTGTCCGTGCTGGCGAGCGTTTCGACGGCCTTCGGCGCGCACGTGGGCATCGCGGCGCTGCCGCTTGTCTGGTACGGCACAGAGGAGCAGAAGCAGCGCTACCTGCCACGGTTGGCGACGGCGGAGTTGATCGGTGCTTACGGGCTCTCGGAGGCCAGCTCCGGCTCCGACGCGATGAATATCCGCACGCGTGCCACGCTCTCTGCCGACGGCTCAACCTACACGCTCAGCGGCGAGAAGATGTGGCTGACGAACGGCGGCATGGCCGGGCTTTACACGGTGTTTGCCAAGATCGATGGCGAGAAGTTTTCCGCGTTCCTCATAGAACGCGAGACGCCGGGTTTGTCAGTCGGCGCGGAGGAGCACAAGCTGGGCATTCGTGGCTCGTCGACATGCCCGCTGGTGCTGGACAACTGCCAGGTGCCGGCGGCCAACCTGCTGGGCGAGGCAGGCAAGGGCCACCACATTGCGTTCAACGTGCTGAACGTAGGGCGCTTCAAGCTGGGCGTGGCCTGCGTCGGCGGTGCGCGCCATGCGCTGGCCCACATGGCGCGCTATGCGAAGGAGCGCAAGGCCTTCGGTAAGGCGATCGCCGAGTTCGGACTGATCCAGCGCAAGATCTCCGCTGGCGCCACGCGGCTGTACGCTGCGGAGAGTATGGCCTACCGCACGGCGGGCGCAATCGACGCGGGCATGGAGGCGCTGAGCGAAGCGGAGCGCCACAATCCGCGCGAGATACAGCGGCGCATCGAGGAGTGCGCGGTGGAGTGCTCGATTCTGAAGGTTTATGGGTCGGAGATGCTGTCGCTGGTGGTCGATGAGTTGGTGGCGACCATGGGCGGCCACGGCTACGTGGAGGAGTATCCGGCCGAACGCTTCTATCGCGACGCGCGGATTAATCGCATCTTTGAAGGCACCAACGAGATCAACCGGTTGATTATCACCGGCTGGCTGATGAAGCGCGCCGCGACAGGAAAGCTGCAGCTCGTTGCCGCCATCAAGAGTGTGATGGATGAGGTGATGGAGCCGCCGCAGTTCGATGCGGGCGGCGAGAGCGGCGAGGTGTTGGCGCGCGAAGGGGAAGTGCTGGCATCGGTGAAGAAGATGTCGCTGTTTGCCGCAGGCGTGGCGAGCCAGCGGTTCTTGACGGCGCTGGACCAGCAGCAGGAAGTGATGGCGGACCTGGCCGACATGATCAGCCAGGTGTATGCGCTGGAGTCCGCGCTGCTGCGCGCGCGCAAGCTGGCGGCAGCCGGCCGCGCCACGGCGGAGGTGGCGGCGGCGATGACCGGCCTACTGGCAGACGAGTCCATGGCACTGGCTGAGCAGGCGGCGCGGCGCGTGCTGGCGGCCAGCGGCGAGGGCGATGCGCTGCGTACGCAACTGGCCATTCTGCGGCGACTGGCGCGTTTTACGCCGGCCAATGCGGCGGCGCTCAGCCGCACTGTGGCTGCGCGTTGCGTCGCAGTGGAGAAGTATCCGCTGTAACGCACGTGCGGTACGCTCATGGCGAGGATTACTGGATCGGTGTCGCTGTGACGGTGACCTGAAGGCTGCCCTTGCTGTCGATTGAATCAGATGAGAACAGGACCGTTGCCTTGCTGACAGGAATCAGCACCTGCGTCTGCCACCTGTTCTGGCGGATGACGGGTTGGTGAAGGCGGGCGTCGCTGGCCTCAGCAATGCTACTGATTTCAGCGGCAAGATCGATCCCGAGTTCGTGCCGTACATCCTCGATTCGGCGAATATCGAAGTTCACTCCGACGTCGATGTACTGAAACTGGGTTTCAACCTGGCCTTTCTCGCCGCCGCCTGCAAACGCTCCAGTGGCAATTGGGATACGCGAACCAGTGCGGATCGAACCAGAGTGCTTTGGGTCGGTGCTGACGTTCGTCGTGTAGGTGCGGCTGTTGACGGGCTTGCCGGCTGCGTCCAGTTCCTGCACGACAAACACGAGGTGGTAGAAGTTGGGCGCGGCTTCGGCGGCTTTCGCGTTTTCGGCGGGCTTGTTGGCGTCCTGAGCGCGGGCGAGCGGCGGCAGGGCCAAGGCAAACAGCAGAAGGCTGGACATCAGAGCAAATTTACGCATGGGTTTCTACTCCTTGCCCTCAACGGGCGGTTCGATGGGAGGGATAGAGATGGAGGCGATGCGCAGCGGCGCGGCGGCCTGTTGCTGCGCCTCCATAAAATCTTTGTGCTGTGTTTCTGAAGTTTGCGTTACGAAACGGACCAGGGCCTGCTCCTGTTTGCTCAGCGGAGTGGGAGCAGGGAAGATATCCAGTTTCGGCGGCGCAGCGGGTTGCGGGCTAACGCGGTCCGCTGTTCTTGTCACGCGGGCGATGGCTTGCCAGCCGGGGGGCGGAGTCTCGGGCGTAACGGTAGATGCGGTCATGGGGAGCACGGCAGGTGCGACTGCTTTGGGAGCGATGTGCGGCGGCACATGCCGCCATGGCGCAAGGATGAACATCAGCACAAGACCAGCGGGCACGGCTGCCAGTGCAGCCCAGTGCAAGCGCCAGCGGGGCCACACAGGCGTGTTTTGCGTGCTGATCCGCGCAAGGACGCGGTGCTCAAGTCCGGAGCTTGGCCCCGGATCGGCGTAGGTGTTGAGTGCCGCATCGAGCAGGCTGTCAAGATCGTCACGGTCAGGCATGACGCACCTCCGAAGGGTGGACTTGGAGACGCGCGAGCTTGTCGCGCAGGATCTGGCGAGCACGGTGGAGCCGTGTGCGCACCGTGCCCTCGGGAATACCCAGGACGGAGCCGATCTCCCGGGAGTTGAGCTCCTGAAACGAAGAAAGAACGAGGGACAGTCGAAGTTCCTCAGGCAAGGTGTTCATCATGGAGTGAATCAGCGCATGCTGGTCAGCGGAGACGAGTGTCTGCTCTGGCCCGGGCTCCAGTGAAGGCGCGGTATCAACAAATTCAAGCAGGTCGTGTGTTACGGATGGTGACGATGCGCGAGGCCGCAGGTCGACCGCGACACGCCATGCGGCGCGCGCCAGGAACGCCCGCTCGTTTTGCGCATGACGCCAGCCGTGATTGCGATAGAGCTTCAAGAATGTCTCCTGCACGGCATCTTCCGCGTCGTGTGCGTTGAGCAATACTGCATAAGCGACCCGAAAGACGAAGCGTGCCTGACGTTGCACAAGAGCCGTAAACTCCGCATCCAGGTCGGTGGTCAAGCTCTCGCGTTCTCCTTGCGGCGGCCAGATGGTGCAAAGGTCATCCACGTTCGTCTTTCTACTTGCCAAGACGGCGGAAGGAACACGGGTGTTCGGAATTTTTTTACGGGAACAAGAAGACGGCCCGCAGCTTGTGCAGGCTGCGGGCCGTTGAGTTGCATTGGTTGAGGGCTATGCTTTGGCCGAGGTAAGAGCTCCCAGTTCGGCGGCGATCTTCTCCGTGGTGAAGGCTTCGATGATGTCGCCTTCCTTCAGGTCGCCGGAGTTCTGCAGACCGATACCGCACTCCATGCCGTTGGTGACTTCCTTGGCATCGTCCTTGAAGCGCTTGAGCGAACCCACCTTGCCCTTGAAGACCTGCTCGCCACCGCGCATCACCTTCACATCCGAGTCGCGGCGGATGACGCCGTCCTGCACACGGCAGCCGGCAATCGTGCCCACCTTGGGAATACGGAAGATGTTGAGCACTTCGGCGCGGCCCAGGTAGTTCTCCTTGAAGACCGGCTCGAGCAGTCCCATCATGGCGGCGCGCATCTCGTCCTGCAACTCGTAGATGATCGAGTGCAGGCGAATGTCCACGCCTTCCTGCTGGGCCAGTTCTGCCGCCTTGCGCTCGGGGCGCACGTTGAAGCCGATGACAATGGCGTTGGAGGCGGCCGCGAGCAGCACGTCGCTCTCCGTGATGGAGCCAACGCCGGAGCGGATGACCTTGATGCGCACCTTTTCGGTGGACATCTGCACCAGCGAGTCGGCCAGCACTTCGACCGAGCCGGTCACGTCGCCCTTGATGATCAGGGCGAGGTCCTTTACGCCGGCCTGGCGAATCTGCTCGGCGAGGCCTTCGAGCGAGACACGGGAGCTCTTGGCCAATTGCGCCTCGCGCTCCTTCATCTTGCGGTACTGCGCAATGCCCTTGGCCTTGTCGCGGTCGGCGACGACGAGGAACGTATCGCCGGCGTCAGGCATTGATTCGAGACCGAGCACTTCGACCGGAGTCGAGGGGCCAGCCTCTTCGAGGGGTCTGCCGCGGTCGTCGAACATGGCGCGGACCTTGCCGAAGGTGTTGCCGACGATATAGCTGTCGTTCAGCTTCAGGGTGCCGTCTTGCACGAGCACCGTCGCCACGGCGCCACGTCCGCGGTCGAGCTTGGCCTCGATGACCGAGCCGACAGCCTTGCGGCCCGGCGTGGCCTTGGGGGCTTTGATGTCGGAGACCAGGCAGATCATCTCGAGCAGGCCGTCGAGATTGATGCGTTTCTTCGCCGAGACTTCAACGAAGACCGTGGAGCCCTCGCCGCCACCCGCCCACTCTTCGGGAATCAGGCCGCGATCGGCGAGCTGCTTCTTCACGCGGTCGGGGTTGGCTTCGGGCTTATCGATCTTGTTGACGGCCACGATGATCGGTACGCCGGCTGCCTTGGCATGGTCGACGGCTTCGAGCGTCTGGGGCATCACGCCGTCGTCGGCCGCCACCACGATGACGACAATGTCGGTCACCTTGGCGCCGCGGGCGCGCATGCGGGTGAAGGCCTCGTGGCCCGGGGTGTCGAGGAAGACGATCTCGCGGCCCGAAGCTGGAGAGCCTTCCTTGGAGAAGCGCACCTTGTAGGCGCCGATGTGCTGGGTGATGCCGCCGGCTTCGCCCGCAGCGACCTCGGTCTCGCGGATCGCGTCGAGCAGCGAGGTCTTGCCGTGGTCGACGTGGCCCATGACGGTGACCACAGGCGCACGCGGAACCTCGACGACGTCGGTCTTGTCGACGTCGAGCACCTCTTCGATGGCTTCGTTTTCCAGCTCTTCTTCGTAGCTGATGACGCTGGCGGCGGCGCCGAACTTGGCGGCCACGTCCTTCACCATCTCGGCGTCGAGCGACTGGTTGACGGTGACGAAGACGCCGCGCATGAGCAGGATGGCGATCAGATCCTTAGCGCGGATTTCGAGTTTCTCGGCCAGATCCTTCACGCTGATGCCCTCGGTCACGGTGATTTCACGCGTGATGGGCAGTGGCTCCATGCTGAACTGTGCTGCCCCGCCAAAGCGCGGCGGCGGCACAAAGCCCTTCATCGGGCCTTCCTTCGTTTTGGGGTACTGATTGCGGCCGCCGCGGCCCTTGGAGGGGGCACGCTGCGGGCGCGGCGCTTCACCCGGAGGCGGTGCGCCGCCGGGACCAAAGCCGGGCCGTGCACCAAAGCCGCCGGGGCGGGGTGCGCCGAAGCCGGGGCGTGCACCAAAGCCGGGGCGACCACCGGGAGCGCCGGGGGTGAATCCGCCGGGTGTGGTGCGCGTGGGATGCTTGGGCCGCGGGCCGCCGGGGAACTGCCCCGGAGCGCCAGCCGGGCGCGGAGTAAACGTGCCGGGAGCTCCCGGCGGGCGACGATCAAAGATCGGGCGTCCGCGCTGAATGCCGGTGCCCTGCGGGGCAGCCGGGGCACCACCCGGGGGGGGCGGCGGAGCCTTGTAGACGGGGCGAGGGCCGGTTTGCGGCATCACCACGCGGCGCACAGGCACAGCAGGAGATGCCGGTGTGGCAGACGCAGCCGGGGCAGCAGTAGCCGCCGGGGCCTCAGGCGCTTCCGTTACGGGGGCGTGGACCTTTTCCGCGGTCGCAGCAGGCGCGTGCGTAACAGGCGCGGTGGACGCAGCAGCAACGGGCGTAGCGGAAGCCACAGGAGCCGGCGCGGCAACCGCTTCCACGGTAACGGGCGCAGCGGGAGTTGGGGCGGCGGCCATGGGGGCCTTGGCGACCGGCGCGGGCGTTTCTGCTGTCGGAGCCGGGGTTTCCTTCACCACCGGAGCCACGGGCGGCTTGACTACCACGGCAACGGGGGGCACAACGGAGACGGCCGGGCGTGCGTGGGTGCCTGCCACGGGGGGCTTGGCAACCACCGCGCCCACGGGCGGCTTTGAAGCCACGGCGCGGGTGGGCGGCGGTACGGACACGATAGGAGGCGCAGGCCGCGTGGTTTGCGGCATAATCTTGCGCGGCTCGGGACGCGCTGGCGCCGCCGGGGGCGCAGCAGCAGCCGGCGCGGCGGGCCGTGCCGGAACCGCCTTGACCGGGGCAGCCGGAGCGGGGGGCACGGGCTTGGCAGTGACATGCGGCCGATGCGCCTCAGCTTCCTCTTCCTGTTTCTTGGCCAGAATGGCTTTCAAAACGTCGCCGGGCTTGGACACGTGCGACAGGTCGATCTTGGGCGCAATGGTCTGCGCGCTGCGCGCTGCGCTGGACGCGGAACGCGATCCATGCTCAATGTGCGCGCGCACCTTTACGGCTTCGTGGTCCTCTATCGAACTGGAATGTGTCTTGCCGGCGCCCATGCCGAGCTCCGTCAACACGTCAAGAATCTGCCGGCTCTTGACTTCCAGCTCGCGTGCGAGATCGTTGATTCGAACCTTGCTCATCCGCCTCTTTTCGAAAAGTGTTACCCATAGCCCTTAGTCGCTCATAGCTACCTCAGTGCAATGGCATGTGGAACTTCCATTATCGCCTGAATCCGCTTGCAAAAGGCGGCGCATCTTACGCGCCGCTCTCTTCTTCCTTGTCTTCTTCATGGCCATTGGCCACGGGTACGTCCTCCACGGCCTGCTCGGCCGAGGTGAGGGGTTCGCCTGTAGTCTCAGCAGAAACATCAGTCTCGGGCTCGGCATCGGTCGCAGACAGCTCTTCCTCGGCTGCGGCTGCTTCCACCTGCTCGGACTCATGCAGCACGTCCTGTGCGTTTTCGAGCTCCGCCTCGGCGGAGTCGACAGCGGCGTCGGGTGTAGCCACTTCAGCCTCGCCTTCGGCCGTCGCCTCAGCAGCTTCTTCCGGCGCACCCTCTTCGCCCTCTTCAAAGTGGCCGAAGTAATGCCGCACGGCAACGCTGATGCGCTCCAGGGTCTTTTCGCCGATGCCGGGGATCTCTTCGAGCTGCTCGGGCGTCATGTCGGCCAGCGCTTCCACCGTGGTGATGCCGGCGGCTACCAGCTTCTGAATGATGGTGTCGCCCAGTTCGGTGACCTGCTCGATCGGTGTGGTCGGGCCGCCGGAGAGAGCCTGCATCTGCTGCTCCACTTCCTGGCGCTTTTCTTCCTCGCTCTTGATGTCGATCTTCCAGCCCAGCAGCTTGGCAGCGAGACGCACGTTCTGGCCCTTCTTGCCGATGGCCAGCGAAAGCTGAGTGTCGTCGACGATGACCTCCAGCTGCTTGTCGGTCAGGTCAGTGATGGACACGCGGCTGACCTTGGCGGGCTGCAGTGCCTTCTCGGCAAAGGTCGTGATCTCTTCAGAGAACTCGATGATGTCGATTTTTTCACCGCGCAGTTCGCGGATGATCGATTGCACGCGCATGCCCTTCATACCGACGCAGGCGCCCACCGGGTCCACATCCTTGTCGCGCGACTGGACTGCGATCTTGGTACGCTCGCCAGCTTCGCGGGCAATGGCGCGGATGACCACGGTGTTGTCGTAGATCTCCGGCACTTCCGACTGGAACAGATTCGACACCAGCTCCGGTGCGGCACGCGAAACGATGACCTGGGGGCCCTTGGCAGCGCGGTCCACCTTGAGCAGAACCACGCGCACGCGTTCACCGATGGTGAACTGCTCGAGGCGCGACTGCTCGCGCTTGGGGCAGCGGGCTTCCGCCTTGCCCAGGTCGAAGATGATGTCCTGGCCTTCGATACGCTTGACCGTCGCGTTCAGTACTTCCTTTTCGCGGTGCGCGTACTCCTGGAACACGGTGTCGCGCTCGGCCTCACGGACCTTCTGGAAGATGACCTGCTTGGCCAACTGGGCGGCAATGCGGCCGAGCGGCGTGGTGTCGCGATAGATACGGATCTCGCTGCCGACCTCGACGCCCGGGGCCAACTCGCTGGCCTCAGTGAGCGTGATCTGGTTGACCGGATCTTCGATCTCGGCATCGTCGTCGACGACCGTTTTATAGATGTAGGCGGTGATCTCGCCAGTTTCCTTGTTCAACTCCCCACGCATGTTTTCCTGCGTCTTGTAGAACTTGCGGGTGGCCAGGGCAATAGCCTCTTCCACGGCGCCGACCACGATCTCGGGCTCAATGCCCTTCTCGCGACTGAGGAGTTCGATGCTTTGATACAGAGCGCTAGCCATAACGTTCGCGTGCTTTCTCAAGGGGATGCTGTGCGCGCTTGTCGACTGCCGCAACGCACAGGTTAGTCAATGTTCGATAGAGGGCGACGGCACCTTTTCCGTCCTGACCCTCAGGGGGACTGCGGCCGATCTCCGTTACCGCTAGATCTCGGGAATCAGCTGCGCCTTCTCAATGTTGGCGAGCGCAATCTCCACCGTATTCACGCCGGCCTTCCGGCTCTTGCTGTTCTGCCGCACCTGGGAGAGGTCGAGGGTAATCGCCTCGCCCGGCCCCGCCGTCATTCTGCCCTGCCAATGGCGGG
>WSSedB1CaDRAFT_10000352_pt1 | contig 20954 bp, 24 predicted proteins | sample WetSurSB1Cattail_FD_9460 | JGI IMG/M metagenome (IMG submission 9460)
TAAGATTATCGACTGTAGTCCCTCTTCCGCCGGAAACAACTATGTCAGCATCAAAGAGATTCTGCATTCCTCCTTCACCTCTTTCAGTTTGCAGGATTTCAACAACAAAGTCCTTCTCATCCAGAACAGGCTTAAATTCTGAAATATTACCTTGTCGGCCTTCCATTAGTTTTGGTATTTCAAATGTACCTGCCCTGGCAGTTGATATCTGAGGGCAAACAAAACCGAGAATGGTTGCGAGTTTACTTTCACCGTATGTGGGGCGCCTCGATTCAAGAATTGGTGCGTAAATAACCTTTTCTTTTTTGTCGATATATTCCCCAATTTCGAGTCCGGTACAATCAGCAGTTACCCCACTATCGGTTTTCATCCCTATCCTGGGAGCAAGCTCACGGCCTGATGTGGTTGCCGCAAAAAGGGCTATTTCAGGTTTTCTCTCTTTTATGACCTGTGCAAAAATTGATGCAAATGGCATGACCATGTACTCTTCAAGCCTGTCATTTTCAACAAGTATAACTTCATCAGAACCATGTTCAATCAATGTTCTGGCGAAAAGTCTGACATTTTTTCCAATAACCAATGTCAACACCCGTGTGTCATTTCCAAGTGTTGTTGCCAGTTTTCTCGCGGGCGTCAGAAGCTCCAGTGATGGTCTTGAAATCTTTCCATTTGTTATCTCCGCCCAGGTAAGGATTCCTCTTGATCCATTGCGGAAGTCTTTTTCAGGGAAATCCGGACGTTCAGTTTCTTTTCTCTCCTCTTTTTCTTTTTTCTCAAGAGTGTTTACGCCGATCTTAAAATTAGCAATAAAGTTATCGACCAATGACTTTTCACTGTGCCCTTCTGACATTTTTATTGGAGGTCGTTCACTCCCGATATTCACCACTTTAACAACTATGGTAGGAGACCCGTTCAAGCCTATTTTCTCAGTTCCCAGCCCAATATCGTCGATGCCAAATGTTGTAATGTTCAGAGCTCTTGCCTTAATTGCCCCGATTAAAGATGACTTGCGTGGTGGAATGCCTGTTGGAGTCATGGAAATGACGCATGGCATTGGCAGTTTCAACATCTGGAAGCCTCCTTCAATTATTCTTTTTGCAATAACATTACCCTGTCCGTCTGCTTTTACACTCTCAACAAAAGTAGCCTGTGGTATTCCAATACTTTCGGCAACCTGCGACGGGACATGTGCCGTATCACCATCACTTGTCTGACGACCGGCTAATATTATAAAGGGATCTTTTGAATTTTTGGTGAATCCCAGATGTTTAAGCATAGTAGAGAGAGCAAGCCCTGTTGCATAAGTATCGCTACCGCCAAGTTTACGGTCGGATAAGAGAAATGCATCATCATAACCCATCGAGATTGCCTTTCTGAGTGCGTTTTCAAATGATTTTGGCCCCATTGAGCATACAATTAATCTCGAATCGGGATATTGTTTTTTCAATTGTAATCCGGCTTCAAGACCAAACTGGCAATCAATATTTATTATTGATTTTGCTTTTGTCCGGTCCATTAACCCGTCTTCACCCATCCTCATTTCACTCGGGAGAGGAACTTGTTTTATTAAACTTATTATTGTTAAAGCCATTTTCTAAATCTTCCTTTTAATGCTACATATTTTGAAAGTCAGGTCCATTCCCGCCATTTGGTACTACCCATGTGATTCCTTTCCCCGGAGATTTTATATCACAGGTTTTGCAGTGCATGCAGTTTTCTGCATGAATCCTTAACTCTTTCTTCCCATCCTTGTCTGTGTGGAGCTCATATACTTCTGATGAACAAAAGAATTGTTCAGGAGCTCCATATTCTTCGATGTTAACAGCATTGAAATTCTCCTGATCATTGATATGAAGATGTACAACCTGTTGCTCATCATGATGAACTCCTGAATGATATACATCGGTTGCTTTATCAAAAGTCAGAATTTTATCAAATTCAAGTTTTGCCTTAAAACGTTCTTTAAAAGGTTTCTTCTTAAGTTCACTAAGTTTAGAGGTGGTAAGATAATCGGGAAGAGTTTTCAATCGTCCCAGGAATCCTGCTCCTCCTGTTATTAACTGTGTACCAAATTGCAGACCACCGGCGATTAATCCTTTTGAAAAAGCCTGCCGGAAATTACGTACAGGAAACAAGTCATGCTTTATAAAACTGTTGTTTATAAGTCTCTCATATGTCTGAAGTGAGTTTTCGGAGGTGTCGTTGCTTAAAAGTGCTCCGGCAGCTGTTTGTGCAGCAAGCATTCCTGATTTTATTGCCAGGTGTATACCCTTCAAAGCCGGCATGGCAACAAGACCGGCGCTATCGCCAACTATCATTGCATTATCGACAAACAATTTAGGTACAGAATAATAGCCCCCTTCCGGAAGTGTCTTTGCACCATATTCCAGGAATTTTCCACCCTTCAGGATTTTTGAAACCAGAGGAGTTGTTTTCCATATCTGGAATGCATCATGAACATCAAAGGTTGGATCCTTGTAGTCTAGCCCAACAACCAGGCCGACAGCAACCTTATTCTCTTTAAGACCATAAATGAAACCTCCTCCGAATTCATCATTCTGAAGCGGATATCCCATAGTATGATAAATTTCGCCAGGTTTAATATTTCCATCTGGCACTGACCATAATTCTTTGCAGCCTAATGAGTAAATCTGTTCGTTCCTGTCTTTAGTAAGATTAAACTTTTTTATCAGCATTTTCGCCAGACTGCCTCTTGTTCCCTCTGCAAAAATTGTGATTTTTGATTCAACTCTTGTGCCAGGCTGGAAATTTTCAAGTTTGTTCCCAAGGTGATCAATACCAGTGTCCTTAGTCCGTGCTCCAATTACTTTTCCATCTTTATACAGTATTTCATCAACAGCGAACCCTGTATATATTTCGACACCTTTTTCTTCTGCTATTCCCGCAAGGTACCTGCAAATCTCCCCAAGTGAAGCAGTATAATTGCCTGAATTGTTCATATAAGGCACATGAAAGGGAAGGGTGAGTGCTCTTTTTTCAGTGAGAAACACAGTTTTATCTTTGATCACCTTTGCGTTGAAAGGAATTTCAGAAAAATCTGTACCAGGCAACAACTCTTTGAAAACAGCCGGTTTTATGACTGCACCTGATAAAATATGGCTTCCAATGGCCCGTCCTTTCTCCACAAGAAGTATTCTTTTGTTCTCACCTTTTTGTTTTAGTATATCAGCAAGATGTATTGATGTGGCTAAACCTGACGGACCACCTCCGATTATTAACACATCTGTTGATACGAAGTCAATATCATTCATTATTTATTCTCGGGATTAATTTTTCTTTAGTCTATATCTATCATGTAAACATCGTTTGGTACAAATAGTTCTTTCTGTTCTTTCATTTTTGGTCATTAAATCCTTTTTATCCACTAAGATTCAATTTAATTGATGGTTTAGATTTTAAGAATATCCTGATTAATCTGAACATTTGTGCATTTATGATTTAAATTTGCACCAGTTTTAAATTGTCGTATTTTTAATGTGACTGATCGTATCCGATCAGTGAGAGTAAAAGATGTGAATATGATTTTTGACTTTATCGTCAGTGCAATAGGTTCATTATTATAGTGTTAAATTAAATATTGATGGAAAATGAAATTAGTACTGTTACGCCATGGTGAAAGTCAGTGGAACAAAGAAAACCGTTTTACCGGCTGGACTGACATTGATTTGACGGAGAAAGGGATAGAAGAAGCTAAAAGTGCAGGTAAACTTCTTAAAGCAGAAGGTTTTACCTTCGACGTTGTTTACACTTCAGTATTGAAGAGGGCAATCCATACCCTTTGGAATGTATTGGATGAAATGGATCTTGCCTGGATACCTGTTTATCGTACCTGGAGATTAAACGAAAAAAGTTATGGCGACCTGCAAGGTTTGAATAAAGCTGAAACTGCACAGAAATATGGTGAAGATCAGGTATTACTCTGGCGCAGAAGTTATGATGTCAGGCCTCCGCAATTGGATATTAAAGATAAGAGACATCCATCCAACGAATTGAAATACAATAAAATAGACAAAAATCTATTACCTGCAACAGAATGTTTAAAAGATACTGTTGAACGATTTTTACCTTATTGGAACGAAACCATTAAACCGGCTTTATTCGATAAGCAAAAAGTTTTAATTGTAGCACATGGAAATAGTTTAAGAGCTTTGGTTAAGTATCTGGACAATTTGTCGGATGAAGAAATATTGAAAATAAACATTCCAACAGGTATCCCATTGATTTATGAATTGGACGAAAAGTTAAATGTTAAGTCTAAAAAATATCTTGGTGACGAAGAAGTCATCAATCAGGCTATGAATTCAGTAAAAAATCAGGGTAAAGTAAAATAGATTTTATTCCTGTTGTATTTAATTCAGAAACAGGAATATTAAAGAAATAGGTTCTTATGTTTACGAAATGTGTATTGACAATCTCACCAGGATGTCATTTTTGTAAGTGTAGTGCTGCCTTTTTTATCCCGGTTATTCCTCTGTATATATCTAAAATATTAAAGGATAAATATTTATGATAATTTCAGTGCTTACAGACAATCATCCTGGTTCACACACACCTGCTGAACACGGACTGTCATATTTTATTGAACATGATGGGAAAAGACTGCTTTTCGATACAGGACAGAGCGAGATGTTCCTGAGAAATGCGGAGGCTATGAGGATCAGTATGACAAATACAGATATGGTTGTATTAAGTCATGGTCATTTTGACCATGGAGATGGAATATGGAACCTCACAGGCGGCAGATTGCTTTGTCACCCTGATTGTTTTATTCAACGTTACAGGAAATTGGATCATTCTTATATTGGGTTGAAAAAATCAAAAGATCAATTCGCAGGGAAATTTGAAATTGTTACCACTGTTAAACCTTATAAAATATCAGAAAAAATATTATTCCTTGGGGAAATTCCCCGGTTGACCGATTTTGAATCAAAAACAACCTCTTTTGTTTTTGAAGACGGAAGTCAGGATTATGTAATGGATGACAGCGCACTAGCATTAATATTGCCTGAAGGCTTATTTGTTGTCACAGGTTGCGGACATTCAGGAATTGTTAATACACTTGAATATGCGAAAAAAGTCACAGGAATAGACAGTCTTTTTGGAATAATGGGAGGGTTCCATCTGAAGGGTATTGACCATCAGACAAAAGAGACAATACGGTATCTGAAAAATAATAAAGTAAAACATGTTTTGCCTTCACATTGTACTGATCTTCCTGCTTTGACGGCTTTCTATGAGAATTTTGGTAATTCGCTGGTGAAAACCGGAAATATATATAATTTATGACCTGTTGTTATTATTAGGCCATAGCCTGTAAAGATTAATAGCATGACTGAATCATTGAAAAAGTTTTTTACTCGACCCTTTATTATTGTTTGTTAGTGCAGATTAAAACCTTTATTACAAACAATAGTCACATTAATCCGTGCAATTGTTTACTCAACACGAAAATATAAAAGCAATAATATTTACAAAAGGGTTACTAAGCGCTGAATAATATTCAGGATCTGTCTTCCGTTTTTGAGATGATCAGTCCGGCTATTTTTTCAAATGAATCTATTACCAGTTTGTTTGTCTGGCTGAAGACACTTAATCCTTTTTCAGCGGCTTCACCCACCTCTGAAACCAGCGGTATCTGGCCTAGTAACATTGTGTCGAACTCTATTGCCATTTTATGTCCGCCACCTTTTCCGAAAATATAATATTTTTCTTCAGGATGCTGTTCAGGTGTGAACCATGACATGTTTTCAATTATTCCCAAAACAGGAACTTTCAGATCGGGATTTGTGAACATTGAAGTGGCTTTTCGTGCATCATTAAGGGCTATCTCCTGTGGTGTTGTCACAATAATTGCACCGGCTATACTGAGTTTCTGTATAGTTGTTAACTGAATATCCCCCGTTCCGGGAGGGAAGTCGACAAACATATAATCAATATCGCCCCACTGTGTGTTTTCAAAAAGTTGCGTTACCCCATTTGCAGCCATTGGTCCTCTCCAGATAAGAGACTGATTGCGGTCAATAAAAAACCCTATCGACATGATACTTACCCCGAATTTATCAATCGGGAACATAATTTCCTTCTCTCCAAACGATGTTACATCGGGTTTAGCATCTTCTATGCCGAACATTCTTGGTATTGACGGACCATAGATATCCGCATCCACCAAAGCTGTCTTATAGCCATCACGTGCAAATGCGATAGCCAGGTTTGCAGCTACAGTTGATTTGCCAACTCCACCTTTTCCCGATGCTACAACAATAATGTTTTTAACTCCTTCCATAGGGATCTTTTCAAATAAATTACTCATGTCTTTTGATTTATGATTTTGTTCCATATTATTTTTATTTTTTTACTGATATTAATTTCCGGATTAAATTCTGTAATGCTTTTTCCCTGAACCATAGCTTCCACAATATTTTTATCGAATGGCAACTCACCTGCCATGGTGATATTACTTTCTTTGCACCACTTTTTTATCTGAGCGCTCAATGAAAAGTTAAGGTCGTATTTATTGATTATAATGTATGCCAATAAATTAAATTTTTGCACAATACCTACAGTTCTCTTCAGATCGTCCAACCCTGATATAGTAGGTTCGGTGACGATTACTACTTTGCTGACACCTGTAATGGTAGAAATTACCGGACAGCCAATGCCAGGAGGCCCGTCGAGTATAATGATATTCATCCCGTTCTCTTCGGAAAGCTGTTTAGCTTTTAATCGTACCATATTCACAAGTTTTCCTGAGTTTTCTTCACCGGGTGCAAGCCTGCCATAAATCATTTTACCATTGCGGAATGATCCTGAATACATACGGCTTTTATCATTTGCAACCATTCTTATAGCGTTCTCCGGACAAATTCGTGAGCAAAGAAAACAACCATCACATGATATTTCTGATATAACTATTTTATCGTTTTTCAGAGATATGGCATCAAATCTGCAATAATCTTTACACATCTTGCAGTTGGTACATTTGGAGTAGTCAATAACAGCTTTGTGTCCGGCTATGTAAACCTCTTCCTCTTCAACAAAAGGGTCAAACAGTAAATAGAGGTTGGCTGCATCTACATCACAATCAGCAAGGACAACATCCCCGTTCAATGTGGCAAAGGCAGCACTTATACTTGATTTCCCTGTTCCGCCTTTCCCGCTAATTACTGCTATTTCCATGATTCTCAATAATGTTTTCAAAAACTGAAAGAAGCTGCTCTGAAAATATTTCATTGGTTTCAGATACCAACCTGCCATTAGAATAGAGTACAGCAATCTCTTTGTTAAAAGGTATTTCAAGTAACAACTGGATATTTTCGTGGGTCAGATATTCCATGACACTATTATTTCCCAAACCTGCCCTATTTATGATTACGCCGAAAGGTTTATTTATCGTCTTAAGTGTTTCAACACTCTGTTTCAGATCGCTGAGTCCAAAAGGAGTAGGTTCTGTGACTAGTATTACATAATCGGCAGAAGCAGCAGTTTGCACGAATGGGCATGAAGTCCCGGGTGGCGAATCCAGAATCGCAATATCTGATTGATTATCAATCTGTTTTATTGCAGCCTTTATTACCGTAACAGGCGACATTACTCCAATGTTAATCCTGGCTTCAAGGAGAGAAGGCTTCCCTTTAACTGAGAATGTTGTAACCTGTCCAAGTGAAACAGGCTTTTCCGAAATCGCTCCGGATTTGCATGCCACACTGCATGCACCACAGTCATGGCACAGATCTTCTATCACCTTAACAATCTTCATTGGTGGCAGAATGAATATGGCGTTGTAGTTACAGTACTCATGACATTTGCCGCAGAAAGTACAGATATCAGAATTGATAACTGGTACCTTTTGGGTAACTTCAGTTTTTCCAACTATTTCAGATTCAAAGAATGCAACAGCGTTTGGAGCCTCAGCATCGCAATCGACCATTGCTACCCTGTAATTCTTTTTTGACAGGCTATAGAAAAGATTTGTTGAAATATAAGTTTTGCCGGTTCCCCCTTTCCCACTGGCAACTGCAATCTTAATCATATCTGAGACGGGTTGATTCATCTGCAAGTGTGGGCTTTACAGACTCACTGAGAAATTCATTATTCCAGGAATTGAGCCTGGCATGAGTGACATAATATTTCTGAGGTATTGGGTGCGTTCCAATGATTACCTCCATTCCATATTTTTCAGGAATGAACTTTTTGAACTGCTCCATGTATGGGCAGGGAGGATAACCAACTATGAATCCTGTTGCAAAATGTACATGTGTTACTCCGTTCTTTTTCATTTCTTCGGGAGCGTATTCGATATTTCCGCCGGGACAACCACCACAGGTTGTAAATGCAGCAATTTCGAGTTCCATATCTTTATAAATTGAAAATGCCCCTTCACGATTAGCAGCTGCTCTGAAGCATTTTCCTCCGGCGCAGGTTTTATACCGGTCGCAAATGATTATTCCTACTTTAATTTTTTTCATTCTTTGAATCAGCTTAACCTTTTAATTTTATTTAAATCTACCGTTAATAATTTTCTCTTTGACAAGCTTATTATATCAATGAATAATATGCCAGTGGGGTGATCAATTTCATCCTGAAATATGAACGTCAATTTAGGGTGTGTAATAAATTAAGTTATGCATTTATTATTATTAATAGTCAGATAATCAATTAATCAAAATTGAGTATGATATTCACGCAGGTAAAATTTCTTCCCATTATATACCGTGATTTGTATCAGTCTTTGTTTTATAAGTGATTTAACTACTTCATAATCTGCATTGTCGTGCTTTAATAGATTAATCAATGAATCTTCCCTTAATGGATGCACTGCTGTTGTGTTAAGTATATCTTCATAAATATTGCCTGTAAAGCCTGTCTCAATACCTTCAAACCCCGTGAGAAATTCTGTTTTTATACCACTTTTATTGAAAATCTGCCATGCCATATTCATCATTTCTGTATCGGGTGGTATTGCCGTTTTTACAGACGGTGGTCTTATTGGTATTGCCAGGTAGGCTATGTAAGGATTAACGGTTTTTATTAATTCTGCCAGGTTTGAAAAAATTTCAGCGGAGTCATTTAATCCTTTAATGATCATAGTTTCAGTGCNTAACATGCCTTTATAGATGGAAATGAAATGGCTTACATTTTCGAGATGCTTTTTAAAATCGAGTCCTGGATCAGGCTGGTTGACTTTTTGCCAAGTATCATTATCGGCAGCATCCATTTTAAGAGATACCCAGTCGGCTTTAAAAAGATCTTCTCTCACTGACTCGTCAAATAATAATGAAGCATTGGTTATAACTGCAACAGGGAAACCGAGTTTCTTAAGCAATAAAATTGACTTACCCAGATTTATATCAAGTGTAGGTTCTCCGTTAGATACGAATGTGAGATAGTCGGGCTGGCTTTCTTTATTTAGTCGTCCAAGATGTTGTCTTACCTTTTCAAAAATTACTTCAGGTTTAAAATACGCTTCTCTCTTAATACCTTTTTTCAACGTTTTTCCGACCTGGCAGTAAACACAGTCATACGTACAGGTTTTAGGAGAAATAATATTATTTATTCCAAGGCTTTTACCCAGTCTTCTTGATGGTACAGGACCAAAACTTATCATATAATTTGCGTTTGATTCTTTAGCAGGTTATTAACAGGAAGGATTGTAAACAACCAGACTATCTTTTTCTGCATTAAGTAATTCTGCCATAACATTGCATTTTACCATTAGAAGGAAAAAAATCCTGTTATCGTTCAATGGGAGTAAGCCCTCAAGATTACCCTGTCCCTTTGAAATGATAAGGTCGGCTTTTTCAAAATACTGCTGAAATACTTTTCCCGACTTATGAACAATTGTCGAGGGAGCATCATATTCATTAGAGATTACACTGGCTGCACTGCTCATTCCAATGAATTCAGCATCTTCCATAGTGGCATCGTTTATAACCGGACCTCCCCTGACAACAAAAGTAAGATCATGATGCTTAATTGTTTCAATAAATAATTTGTCAAAGACAATTTCTCCGGCATTATCTCCCAGGTATAATACAAGTTTGGCATTCTTTAATTTTTGCTCCAGCTGTTTTGAATGATCAATGGCAAATTCAGCTGTAAGAGCTTTATCTATTGTTGCCTGTAAATTAAAATTGTCATTGGCTGCGAAATCAATAATGTTTCCGGCAATCGCAAGCCGTAATGCAGTATTAAAAGGATCAGTCGATCGTTGTACCATTTTCTTCAAATCGGGAAACATACCCAGAGCCTGATCATTATTTTCTTTTTTTTCCTGACTGTATGGATCGGGATTATGAGTATAGTTTCTTAGAATTGAGTGAAGTTCACGGGAAAATTCGGGTGACAAGAGCTCATCCCATTTATTACGATAGAGGTTGATCATCTCAAAGGTGAAAGAATTTTTTGCTTCACCTGATATATTTGCTTTTTCAATCAACCTTTCAAATGCCCTGGTGAAGCAAAAAAAGCAACGGTAGTCTGAACCCATTTCCAATAAATATTAATGATTGCAATAATTTGCACCGGCAACCAGAGACTCATTTAAAAAATCATCTACCAGCTCAAGCTGGTTCTTAAAAGGAGCACCTACAAAAACATTGATGTTTTTCTGATTAAAAAGTGTTATAGCGCTCTGCCCCATTCCTCCGGCAATAACATCAGTAACTCCATTTTCTGCCAGCCAGGCAGGATATAACCCTGGTTCATGTGCCGGAGGTGTTATCAATTTTTCATCTGAAATTGATTTGTTTTCAGTATTTATAATTGCAAATTGTTGACAATGACCAAAATGCGAACATAATATCCCATTTTCCAACGGGATGGCAATACGTTTTTTCATGATATTTATAAATTAATTAAATTAAACTCTACTACTTTTTAATCGTTTCCCTTTTCCAGTTCCTCCATCGGCTTTACGCCGTTTCCCTTGTCCTGTTCCAAGTTTGGAAATCAGTTCACCTGTAGTGTTTTTTTTACATTTTCCTAGTCCCCGACCCGTTTTCGGGCCCTTACCTTCTGGACCTGTTCCATTAATTTGTGGCATAATTTCTGATTTTTAATTCATTTCATAATAATTTTTCAGAACCCGAATAAACTTCTTCAATCTCAAGTGCAGTTGCTGCATTTCCAGGATGCTTAGAAGGGTTCCATTTTTTCATATCATCAAATATTTCACCACTTTTATGGTATTTTATAGTACCTTTCAATTGAAAAGAAGTCCCTTCGTTGGTAATAAAGAGAATACTTGCCTTGCTTCCAGCAAGGATGTTTTTACGTGTTTTACTAAAATAATTGTCGGCAATTACAATTACAGATTCATTATATTTCGAAACACAGGTGACATATACTGAATTGGGCATTCCTTTAACATCGACTGTTGAGAAAACAACAGCATCTTTTCTGGCATCCCATGCTTTGCTTACTTTTTCCGGCAGTTTTTTCACAATTATTTAGTTTAAATTTTCGTGGTTTAACAATTCAATAATGTCACTAATCTTTTTTTCATTGTCTTTTAATACAATTAGCTGAATTTGCAAACTGTCAAATATTGATTTTACCTTAAATCCAAACTCGCCGGACACGACTTTTTTTGCACCTTTTGATGCAACTAATTGAACCGATGCAGGACCAGCGCCTTCAGTCGCGTCTTTATTTGGGTTTGGAATGAATTCCATCCCTTTTGTTTCAGTATCGTAAATAATAAAATATCCACAACGCCCAAAGCGCAGGTCTAATTTGCTTTCCAGATTGTTTCCGGTACTTGTGATCGCTACTTTCATATTATTATTTTATAGATTTCTGTTTTAGGGTTTATCATTGAAGCTGTTATCTCATTCTTCTTCTTCTTCTTCTTCTTCTTCTTCTTCTTCTTCTTCTTCTTCATTATTATTATTCTCCGCATAAACTGAGAAGCTGGTGCTTTTACAAAGCGGGCACTCTTTTATTTCAACCTGTTTTTCAGGATTATTAAAATAACAACCACATGATGAGCATAAGAACCATTCACTGTCAAAATATATTTTCCCACCTTCAATGCTTATCTGACTTCCTTTTACCAGTGCTTCAGCAATTTTTTGCCTCGCCCTTGCATAAATTCTTGTGAGTGTAGGTCTTGAAACATTCATTAAAACAGAAGCCTGATGATGATTTAACATTTCGTAATCGCAAAGGCGTAATGCTTCATATTCTTCAAAATGAAGAAACACGGCTTCAACCTTCCCTTTAATATTCTTATTCCCATAAGGCCTAAAGCCGGAAATGACAGGAGGGTTGCTGATTTTTCTTAAACGTGAAGGGCGTGGTGACATAAATAATGAGCATATGTTCAATACAAATATAGTGAACATATGCTCATAATCCTAATATTTTTGAAGTTTTTCTTAATACTGTCCCGATCCTTGGATTAAACGGCTTTTATTTTTGCAAAATACATGGCAAATGAACGATACAAAAAGTGAGTCCACTTTCCAAAAGGGACTATTATTAAGGCCCATTGAACAAGTATTGTCAGATGGAAGAGGTACAACCATATATTTTTTTCGATCAGACCGGTGTCGATAAAAAGACGAACAACAAAAGCAGTCAGTCCCATTAAAAACAGCCAGACAACGAACATCCAGTCGGAAGGCTGTGAATATTTGCTCATCTCTTTTTGCTTTTTTATGCGGTCCGACATGAAATCAATAGTAACAATAAATATTATTATGCTCATTACATATCCGAGCACTATAACGAACAGGCTGTCATTTGAAAACCAGTCAAGAAAAACAGTGGTAAATAAAAGTCCAAGATATCCTATAACGATTATAAAGTGTTCAAACCATCTTAACTGATTATCATCACATCCTAAAGATCTTTTTTGGGTAAACATGTGAATAATTAACTCTCCGAAGCTTGTAAAATAATTGATGAGCGGGACTTTAATTTTAGGTTTAAGGATGATCATCCACCACATCCTTATAATATTTGGCAACAGGATAAAACCAAAAACAGCAGCAATGGCTATTATTTCAAATAAATGACCTATATGCATGATAGACTGGAGGTTGAAATTTTCCAGGACACTGAAAACTAAGACGCCTAAAGTTGCAATAATAAAACCTATTATGGTCAGAGGAAGCGATCTGTATAGCAAACCAGATAGTTTGGTCCAGTCATATTCCGTTGTCAGCCATCTCCTCAGCGACATCATTAATTCGCCGGGATTTGCTTCCTGAGGGCAATGCGTACTGCATTCACCGCAATAATAGCATAACCAGGGCTTGAGTGAAGACCTGATATCATCTTCCAGCCCTAACACACTAAACCGTACCATTTCCCTGGGGAAGGAATCTTCTTCTGTTGATAAAGAGCAAACGGCAGTACAGTTTCCGCAGTTATAGCATGCGTTAAAATCGAATGCCCCATATTTTTTTAATTCTTTTCCGAATTCAGTATTAATCGCGGCCATTATTTTTTTAGTTTGTAAGAAAAATATGCATCCATATCATCAACTGCTCCGATTTGAACGAAGCCATATTTTACAAGTGACATCAGATAATAAACTATCTCATTTGAAGGCATATTAAGCTTTTGTGTTAATTGTTCAATAGTTAAATCGCTTTCCTGAAGTGCATCAAGAATTAATTTTTTAATCTTTATGAATTGTTTCAGATTATCCTTAGCTGCCTGAGATACTTCCCTTTTTTCTCTCAGATATTTATATGTTTTGCCTTTTTCGATTTCCATGATGTTTTTGTTTAAATTCATTAGCTGTTTTTCCCTTTGTGTTACTTTGTGCCTGCCTGCTGACAGGCAGGTTTTACTTTGTGACCCTTTGTGGTTAAAGGATTTATTTTTTTTACCACAAAGGAACACTAAGGTTTTCACTAAGGGCTACAAAGGATTTTGTAAATACTAACCTGCTAAAGCATCTATCATACTTTCAATTTCTTTGTCAGAATAGGCGATTAAGTTTATAGCATTGGAAGGGCATACCGGTAAGCACATGCCACATCCCTTGCATACTGAATTATTTATCGCTGCAATATCTTTTTTCTCATCCTTCACCATTTTTATAGCATCGAAAGGACAGGCTTCTGCACAAGCTCCGCACCAGGTACACAGATCCTTGTCTATTTTTGCAATGATGGGTTCAAGTTCAAGTTCTCCCTTGCTCACATAAGAAAAAGATTTTATTGCGGCCGAAAGAGCAGAATTAACCGATTCCATTATATTTTTAGGTCCCTGGCATGCACCGCAGATAGTTATCCCATCAATCACCGTTTCCACCGGACGCAACTTCATATGGATCTCATTGAAAAACTTATCGCGTCCTTTGGGGAGCTTAAATAGTGAGGCTACCGAATTATCTGCCCTGGGTACCATTCCTGTAACGAGCACAACAAGATCAGCTTCGACCGACATTTCTTTTTTGGCGGTCAGAATATCATTTATCCGTATGGTTATTTTATCATTGTTTTGTTCGACGACAGGAGGGGCATCCTCATACGATTGAAGGTAAATATCGCCTCCTTTCAAAGATTCTGCATATAATACCTCTTGTTTACCATAAGTTCTTATCCCGCGGTTAAAATGGTAATTATTAATATCACTAAATTTATGCCTGGCCTGCATAGCCGCGTAAATAACTGAAGTACAGCAATAACGGGAGCAATATTTATTATCACCGTCAATCTGGCGGCTTCCTACGCAGTAGATGTATGCAATATTTTTAATTTCTTTCCCTTTGTAGATTAATTTCTTATCATTCAGATCAATAATCCGTTTGAATTGAGGCAGAGTTACAACATTTTCAATTTGTTTATATCCGAATTCACCATCAGCAGGAGTATATGAATCGAATCCTGTTGCCATTAAAACAGAGCCGACATTAATTTCAATTGTCTCTTCTTCTTGCGAGAAGTCAACACTTGGGCAGATCTTTTCGCATTCACCGCAACGGGTACAGTTTTTTATATCTATAACAGGGGTCTGTGGATATTCACTGGGGAAATTGTGATAAATTGCCTTTCTGTTGGTAATATTGAAGTTAAATTCATCAGGTACATCTACCGGACAGACTTCAATGGCTTTTAACAAATGACCTTCATTGCATTTAGCTTTTATATATCGTGGTGTTACTTTTATTTTCATTTTGAAATCGCCTATACTACCTGTATTGGAGATGACTTCGGCACCTGTAAGTAACCTGATATTATCGTGTCTGATAACTTCATTATAGAGTTTGGTTACTACTTCCTTGCCTGTTTCATTGGTGGTAAAGAGGACATCCCACTGGGCGACTCTTCCTCCGATAAAGTGTTCTCTTTCAATAAGGGTTACGGGACATCCCATGTCGGCTAGTTCGATGGCAGCTCTCAATCCTGCTATTCCACCGCCTATAACGGCAACAGCTTTTTTTGAATTTATAATAAATGGATAAAGAGGTTCGGCGAGTCTTACTTTGGCGATTGCGGCTTTTACTAAACGGATCGCTGTTTCAGTTGCTCCGGGTTTATCGTCAGAATGAGCCCATGAGGCCTGTTCCCTGATATTGGCATGAACATAGTTGTATTTGTTCAGTCCGGCTCTTTCTGTCACTGCCCTGAAAGTCAACAGGTGTAATTTTGGAGAGCATGAAGCAACCACTACTCCGTCGAGTTCATTTTCCTTTATGTCATCAACCATCTCCTTCTGATTGGCGTCGCCACAGGCAAATAAGGTAGTTTTTGCAAGAAAGACACCGTCTTCAGCCTCGATTGATTTTTTGACCTTTTCAACATCTACATAATCGGAGATATTTCCGCCACAATGGCATATATATACACCTATTTTTTTGTTCATAATTTGCGGTTTAGATAACTTATTGCTTCTGCGGATGAAGCTCCAGCTGAGAGAATTGAATCAGGAATATCCATTGGGCCGGTAGCTGTACCAGCAACAAAAACTCCATCGATGCTTGTTTTTGACGGACTTGCCAAAGGATCGGCCTGGTCAACAAAACTGAAAGGATCGAGTTTCAGGTCCCCATCACGAAAAAAAGATTTACTGTCGGTATTCGGAAGTACGCCAACCGAAAGTACTACAAGGTCGTGTTCAGTCTCCCTGACGACATTTTCATTAATATCCTCATAACGCAAATTAAGGTTCCCATTCTCATTTTCTGTTATTTTCCCGATTTTGCCTTTAACAAAGTTTACTCCCATCCCTTTTGCCTGGTCATAAAATTCTTCAAAACCTTTACCAAATGACCTGATGTTCAGGTAATAAATTGTCACATCTGCCATTGGCAGAGCTCCCATGAGCAATTGTGCCTGTTTTATTGAATACATGCAACATATCTGGGAGCAGATTGGATTGCCTACAGTTGCATCACGTGATCCTGTGCAAAGTACGTATGCAATTCTGTCGGGTACCTTGCCATCGCCAGGTCTCAGAATCGTATTAAACGGCCGGGTAGGGGCCAGTTGTCTCTCCATTTGCATCGAAGTAATTATATTCTTATAAGTGCCATAGCCATAGCGAGGTATTTTCAATGGATCAAAAAGATTAAATCCTGTAGCAACTATGACTGTCTTAACATTAATACAATATTCTTCTTCCTCCTGGGTAAAATCAATACATTTTGTCGGACATACTTTTTCGCAGGCTCCACACAAAGTGCAGTTTTCAATATCTATAGCAGCCACTCTGGGGCTTGCAATACTGAAAGGAATATATGCTGCTTTACGTCCGACGAGATTATACTGGAACTGGTCATGAACCAGAACCGGACATGCCTGTTCGCATAACTGGCAGCCTGTACAATCATCAATCACTACGTACCTGGGTGTTTTTATTACCTCAGCTTCAAAGCTGGTTTCAGATTTCCTGCTGATAGATTTTACTTCGCTTCCTGTGAAAATTGTTATTCCCGGGTGCCTTGAGATCTCTGAAACCTTTGGTGTTGTTATGCATGCTGAACAATCAAGGGTAGGGAATACTTTGCTTAGCAAAATCATCTTACCGCCAATTGACAGATCTTTTTCAACTATTAATACCTTAAATCCGTTATTGGCTAAATTTAATGCTGCTTCTCCACCCGCAATTCCGCCACCAATAACCAGTGCATCAAAAGAGGCATTCATTATTTTCCCATGCATAATTAATTGTTTGAGTTTTTGAGTAAATATTCGTTAAAGCTTTTCATTTGTTTTACAAAAGACTCACTGCATACTGAGCATATTGCAGCCATCCTCAGACGAGCCGGTTCAATATCAAGTCTCTTCATCTGTTCCTGGGTTCGACTTATAATCTTCCCTGTCTTTTCTGTGCATGATTCACCGTAAGGACAATCACTTCCATCAGCAGCGATAAAAACCCCGTCAAATCCTTTTTCAAAAGCATGTAAGATCCAGCTTGTTTTTACACCACTGGAACAGGGAATTGAAATTGTATAAACCGTAGGAGGGTAATGCAATTTAAGTAATCCTGCCATATCAATAGCAGGATCAGAAATCTTTTCAGTAGAGAATACCAGGATCCTGGCGGTTTTTTTGCCAATATCAGCCATATTCAACTCTTAATGTTTCTTCATAAATATTCTGAAATAACCGCTGCCCTCAATTGTACCAAGATATTCGTGACCTTGTTTTGCACACCACTTCGGGATGTCAACTTTTGTTCCTTCATCGGCAGATAAAACTTCCATGATATCCCCCGGTTTAATTGTACCGATTGCTTTTTTAGCTTCAAGCAACGGACCCGGACATGCGGTACCTCTTGCATCGACCGCTTTTGTGACCTGTAGGCTTATTAATTCTTCTTGTGTCATTTTTTAAAATTTAAAATTGTGTAGAAAACTAAATAAATAATTGTATGCTGCTTTCACCTGCATCAGAAACAAATGTTGCTGCGCCTGCGTATCTTAAATAAGGGTAATCGATCATCTCTTCTTTTTTAAAACCCATAAGGTTCATCGACATCTCACAAACTGTAATCTCAATACCTAATTCTGCAGCCTGTCTGAACATCTGCTCAAGCGACATGACCCCCTGTTTTTTCATAAGGTACTTAATCATCATAGAGCCCATGCCGCCCATATTCATTTTTGATAGTTTCAGTTTGCCTTTACCCTGCGGTAACATTATCCCAAACATTTTTGAAATAAAATTTTTTCCTGCTGCTTTTTTATTTCTGGCTCTGAGAGCAGAAAGAGACCAGAATGAGAAAAAAAGTTTTACCTGCGTATCCATGGCAGCAGCTGCCAGTGAAATAACCATGGCTGCCAGAATTTTATCCATATCTCCTGATACAATGGCTATTGATAATTGATCTTTCCTTGAATTTTCAAGCAGGCTGATCTTTCCCTCTAAGGCTTCAATTTTTTTACGGAATGTACTTAACTGTAAGCTTATATCCTCTTCTCTTTCTAATATTTCTTGCATTATTGGTCTTTCACCGGATTAATATTCCGGAATTAAATAAATAAATTTACATCGGCTTCCTGTGTAGCTGTTATATATGCACCGATACCACAAATGTCATCGGCAATGTCAATAAAGTCATCGAGTTTTTCAGCTCCCCATATCTTTCCGGCGAGGCCGCAAATATGAATTTTAACATCAGAGATGGTTTTACATTCTCTGAAGAATTCAACCCATGTCTTTACTTTAAGGGTCTTAAGTGATTCTAAAAACTCAGCTTTTAAATTTGGATTCTCAGCCATCTGAAGTTTCTCAGAATTATCTCCAATATCTTTTCTGAAAGCCCTTGCACCCTGCAGCAAGACATAGATGTCAACTTTCATATCATCTGCAACTGCACCACTAAGAATAATTCCTGCAGCGGTTAGTTTATCAACACTTCCTGAGAACAGACCTAAGCACATTTTCTTTGGTTCCATAGCTATAATTTTTTATTGTTAATTAATTCACAAAGGAACGGATTATTAAAACCTTATTTGTAAAAACAGATGTGAAGCTCCTTACACTATTTTGTGATATAGCTCACATTTTTGTTAACTTTGCAGTATGAAAAATGATTGTAAACTTTGTGCAATTAAATCCGAAGCTGCCTCAAAATTAAGTACTGAAGAGATGGAAAAACTCTCATTCAGTTGCGCTTTGGTGAAATTCAGGAAGGGAGACTCTTTAATCAGACAGGGGACTTTTTCCACTAATGTGGCCTATTTAAGAAGCGGACTGGCCAAGGTACACATTGCCGGTCCTTACCATGAACAGATTGTAAGAATTGTAAAGTCTCCTTCTTACCTGGGGTTACCTACTACTTTTGGTGATAAAATAAATCAATACTCGGTAACAGTTATTGATACTGCGGAGGTTTGTTTTATTGATATCAATGCATTCAGATCCTTACTGAAAGCCAATCCTGAATTCTCTTATGAAATTATGTTGGAACTATGCAGAAATGAGCTTGAAGTGTTTTACAGATGTGCCAACCGCACACAGAAGCAGATCAGGGGAAAAATCGCCGATGTTTTGCTGGAGATGTCTGAACGGATTTACGGAAATGAAAAGTTCAGCATTCCACTGAACCAGGAAGATCTGGGAAATCTGGTTGACTCAAGCCGGGAAAGTGTGAGCCGGGTATTAACTGAATTTGAAAAAGATGGTATAATTAAACTTTCGGGCAAAAAGGTTGAAATAACCAACAAGAAATCATTATTGCTTATCAGCGCCAACGGCTAGCTTTTGAATTCACAAAAATGAGGTCAGGAATGTCCTCCGACTATGATCCTCATAATTCTGAGATTCAGTACTATGAATCTTATTACCTGTTTCACAATAGAATGTCTCCAGTACTTTGTTGCTTTAGTTGGTAAGGGAGGATATGATTCATCATAATAACCACGTACAATATTCTTAGCCATGTTACAGATTTTTAATAATTAACATTTCATTCCGGCAGCAGCCACCAAAAGGGATATCCTTTGGCTTTATGAAGAAAAAGATAATGCAGTAGTAATTTGATCCAGTGACCTGCCAGTCCAATCTCGCCAACAGTATAACTCAGATCGCGACCCCACAGGGGATATTTTTCCCAGTCCGGTACAATTGGAAAGACAGTCATGGTTGCCGCCTGACCCTTAAGCACACCGAAACCGGCTGAGACTATACATGCAGCTCCCATCTTGCCCATTGATGCTTTATGCCTGAAATCAGTCCGGCCATTTTTAACCAGATCAACAATGTTTAATGCAACAATTTTCCCTGTCACCCCCGATGGCATTCCTGTTCTTGGAGGTGCAGGAGCAATAAGAGTTCCATTCGGGCTTTTCATAGGTTTGGATATAGGGTGTGGGGGAGCGAACGCAATGCCTGTTGCAAAAATATTTTTGTAGGCAGGATTCTGGTAAACTGATGGCCAGTCTTCGATACTCCATTCCTCAAAAGGTTTGCCTGAATAGTCTGCATCAACTTTCATAAATCCGTTTGGAGCAAACAGAGTACTGGTAATGTCAATACCATTTTTGTTATATGCCTTCATTCCTGAACCGGAAAAAGCAGGGATGAGCATTGCAAAATCAAAATCCTGAGTGTGCTGCTCCCCGTCAAGTGTTTCATAATATACAACGCCTTTTTCTACTTTGGTTACACCGGCTCTTTTGATCCATCTTATGCCATATTCTGCAAGTATTGATTCGGCAAACGTTCTCGTAGGAGTAATATATCCACCTCTTTTTATAAAGGCGCCACCCATACCAAAATCTCCGATTTCATATTCATTGGTTATCCAGATTAATTCTGCCTTGTCCGAAAGGTTCATTGCTTTGATTTCACTCGCAAGGTTAAGTGCATATTCAAAAGCAGCTCCCTGGCAGGTTGCTCCCGGATGACCGGTTCCAATAAGAAACTTCAGCTTTTTCCCATTCCTCATACTGCCGAAACACTCTTTTAATGATTCCCATGTCTCCACAGCATGATCACAGGAACACACAGAATGAGTAAATTTGC
>WSSedB1CaDRAFT_10000353_pt1 | contig 20940 bp, 16 predicted proteins | sample WetSurSB1Cattail_FD_9460 | JGI IMG/M metagenome (IMG submission 9460)
GCCGCAAGCAGCGGGGTATATTGTTCTCTAAAGGTATCGCAGTCGGGATTTAATACCCTTCATACGCCCCAAGGGGCGGGGTATTAAACCCTCCGCACGAATAAATGCTGCCTTGGAATTGCAGTAATTTCTTATTTGCCACTCAGGACTTTTACAAACAGCAGCACAAGCACGGCAATAATGACGGGACGGACATATTTTTCCCCGTCCCTGATGACAAGGCCGGAACCGCAGTAATTGCCTGCGATGCTGCACACTGCGGCTGCGGCTCCGAGCATCCACACGACTTTGCCGCTGGTAATGAACGTTGCAAGAGCAGCTGCGTTCGACGACCAGTTGACGCATTTCGTATTTCCTGCCGCACTGCGTTCGTCAAAGCTCAGAATGCCTGCAAATACGAGCATAAGGAACGTTCCCGTCCCGGGCCCGTAAAAACCGTCGTACATGCCGATCACGAACGACGCGGCAACCGCAATACAAAGCTGAACTTTCCGGGACAGACGGCCGTGCGACTTTTCCTGCCCGGAAATCCCCTGTTCCGCCGGGACGGATCCGGCAGGTACCGCTTTCCGCCCCCTGCGGAAAACAACCACAACCGCAACAACAGGCAGGACAACAAGGAGCACTTTCCGGAGCAGTTCGTCACCTGCAATGAGCGCAAGCCGGGCACCGGCAGCGGAGCCTGCCAGAGCGGCAGCAACGGTAGGCAGGACAAAAATTTTTTCATAGCATTTGTTTTTCAAATAACGGCCAGTCGCAATTGTAGAACCGCAGAATGAGGACAGCTTGTTTGTGGCAAGTGCGTTGTGTACCGGCAGTCCCGCAAAAAGGTACGCCGGGAGCGAGATAATCCCGCCGCCGCCGGCAATCGAGTCGACAAAACCTGCAAGAAAAACAAGCGGACACACGATGAGAAAGGTAAGAGGGGTGAGCGGTAACGTATTCATATCTGTAAGCAGTAATTCTAAACGATACAGGCAGGTGATGCAAGGCAGTTTTGTTTCCTCCTGATAAAAGCTTTTTCCGCATTTGACAAATTTATTTTCAGGATTTATGATTACTAAGGATTGTTACTGTATTTTACAGGCAAAACCAGCTTACTCCGGATGGAAGAAGAGGGTTTTGCCTTTTTTTCTGTGCGGAGTTACATTCCACAGGAGGATTGTATGAATAAAACACGGAAACTGTGCACAGGCCTTATCTCGACTGCGGCACTTCTACTCTGCAGCTGCGCCAGTACAAAAAGTGAATCTGCCCGCGGCTCAATGGTCACTGCTCCGGCAGCGGGGGAATACACGTTTGTTATCAGCGGAGAAGACTGGGGACCGGCGACAGAAAAACTCATCGTCAATGCAGGAAAAACTGTTGCGCCGGGAGATGTAACATCAGATGCTTTTACCGTATCGGTTCACGCACTGGACTTCGACTGGACTCAGATGGCAAAAATCATGGTCGACAAAAAGCGCGAAGTTGTTAAAGCCTACACATCCGATATATCGGGAAATAAAACGGACAAACCTGGCACGTATATCACGCTCGAACTGCCTGTGGGACCTGCGGATTCGCTGAGCAGCCCTTTCTTTTATGACGTAAAATCAGGATTCAACGACTGGAAAACACCGTATGATTTCAGGATTGAATCACGGCTGTTCTCGGAACCAGCAGTAAAAGCTGCCGGCCGTATATGCCCTGGAGCAGACACATTTTCAACCGCATCATTAACAACTGGAAATATCAAGCTGATGTACGCGTGGTATAAACCTGCCGCAAAAGGAAAACATCCGCTTATCATCTGGCTGCACGGCGCAGGAGAAGGCGGAAAAGATCCGTACATTCTGCTGCTCGGCAACAAAGTAACGGCACTTGCAGGAGACAAAATCCAGAACATATTCGGCGGGGCATATATTCTTGCTCCTCAGTCACCGCTTGTCTGGATGACACAGGGCGGTACGCCGTACGACCTTACTTCCGACAAAAAAGCTTCCATGTACAGCAGTGCAGTTGAAACGCTGATTCATTCATTCGTTGCAGCCCATCCCGATATCGACACGAACAGGATTTATATCGGCGGCTGCTCAAACGGCGGTTACATGACAGTAAACATCGTGTTACGGAATCCGGGATACTTCGCTGCTGCATTCCCAATCTGCGAGGCATATTCCGACTCATATCTTTCAGATTCCGATATTGCACAGCTGGCGAAGGAACACATGTGGTTTACCGCAGCCGCGACAGATACCGTTGTAAAACCTGCCGACTACATACTTCCCACCGTTGACCGCATCAGAAAAGCGGGCGGAAAAGATATTCATGAATCATATTTCGACAGCGTACTTGATACGAGCGGAAAATACAAAAAAAGCGACGGCACACCCTATGAATACATGGGACACTGGTCGTGGCTGTACGTACTTAACAACCGGTGCACGGACAACGGTATAACGATAATGGAATGGCTTGCATCGAATTCAAAATAATTTTTAACAAGGATCACGACTGTTCAAAAAAATTTGACAAATAAAACATTCGGTTCTATTATTATTTTACTGGATTGTTACTGTATATCATACAGGCAAAACCTACTTATTCCGGACGGGAAAGAAGGTTTTGCCTTTTTTTATGTCCGCTTTCACTAAATGCGGAGGTATTAACAATGAACGAAAAGCAGGAAAAACTGGCGGCAAGTCTGCTGAAAGCAGTCGGAGGAAAAGACAATGTAAACACGGTCACTCATTGCATGACCCGTCTACGATTCAATCTGAAAGACAAAAGTATTCCCGACAAAAACGAAATCAAACAAATAAGCGGTGTACTAGGTATCATTGAGGCGGGGGGACAGTTTCAGATAATAATAGGTCAAACCGTAAATGAAACATATGAGTATTTGTGCAGAATGGGAAATTTTACAAATGAAGATAATTCCATATCTGAAAAACCGAAAGAAAAAATTACAGCAAAATATATTGGTAATTCTATATTAAACGCCCTCGCCGGATGTCTTACGCCGCTCATTCCAGTCATGATAGCGGCTTCCATGTTCAAGATGGTTGTTGCGATATTCGGGCCTCAAATGCTTGGTATTATAAAGGAAGGTACGAATCTCTATACCCTGCTTACATTCGTCGGCGACGCAGGCTTTTATTTTTTTCCGGTAATGATAGGATATACAACTGCAAAAAAATTCGGAGCCACTCCCGTGCTCGGGATTTTCCTGGGGGCCATACTGATTCATCCGACATTTATTACAATGGCCGCTCAACATACGCCATTCTCTGTTTTCGGCATCCCCTGTACACCGCAGAATTACGCAAGTTCCGTTCTGCCTGCACTGCTTTCCGTATGGATATTGTCGTATGTCGAAAAATTCTTCAATAAGCATATCACTCCGTCTCTCCGGACGGTATTCGCACCAACACTTTCAATAGCCGTTATGCTTCCTGTTTCGCTCTGTATTCTTTCACCAGCAGGAGGCTTTCTGGGAAATTATATCTGCAAGGGCTTACTGGGTCTTGGGGATTATGCAGGATTCATAGCAGTGGCAATAATAGCCGCTCTGTGGGAATTTCTCGTGATGAGCGGCATGCATCTGCTTATGATTACGACTCTGATTATGGTATTTTCCCAAAACGGTTCAGAATCAATGGTAAGCCCTGCCGGCGCCGTAGCTTCAATTGCAACTGCAGGTATGGTACTTGGTGCAGCTCTTCGTATCCGCAATAAGGAACAGAAAGGTCTTGCATGGGGATATTTTGTTGCATCCCTGATCGGAGGTGTTACGGAACCGGGGTTATACGGTGTCGGTATCCGTTATAAAAAAACATTCAGAGGGCTTATTGCAGGCGGATTTGCAGGCGGCCTGTATGCCGGTTTAACAAAAACAACAGCGCATGCAATGGTTCCTGTTGCAAGTCTTCTGGGGCTTACGGGTTTCGCCGGAGGTCCTGTTTCCGATATTGTCAACGGATGTATTGCATGCGGTATCGGTTTTGCAGTTGCGGCAGTCGTCACGTATTTCTTCGGATTTAATAAGGATGATCCTGCGCTGCTGTCAGCAGAGGAGAAAAAAGACAAATGAAAAAACTGCTGGTTCGTGCCGATGACCTGGGATATTCCGAGGGAATTAATTTCGGCATTGCAAAGAGTATAAGAAATGGTATTGTCAGAAGTACGGGGGTTATGTCAAATATGCCGGCAGCTGCTCACGGACTTTCGCTGCTGGAAGGACTTGATGTCTGCCTCGGGCTGCATACAAATATCTGTGCAGGGAGACCAATCACTGATCCGCCAAAGATACCGAGTATTACGACACCTGACGGCAGATTCAAACCTTCTGCCGAATATCGTTCTGCTGAAAACGATTTTGTTGTGCTTGATGAAGTTCTTCTGGAAATTGAAGCGCAGTACAAAAGTTTCGTTGCATTAACAGGCACGCAACCGCAGTATTTTGAAGGGCATGCAGTCGCCAGCGCTAATTTTTTTAAGGGACTGGAGATTGTTGCAGAACGGCACAACCTGAAATATTCTCCTTTCTCCACTTCAAACACCATTTTTGTGGGCAGCACAAAAGTGTATGTCTGGATGGAAAGCATGCAGAAAGAGTATGATCCCTTCAAAACGCTTCAAAAAGCTGTACTCCATGAACAGGATGACGGAGTCGATATGATGATCTGCCATCCGGGATATCTTGATGCATACATTTTGAAAAATTCGTCGCTTACAACTCCGAGACCATTTGAAGTTGAAATGCTTACCGCTCAGGACACACAAACATGGCTGACGGAGCAGGAGACAGAGCTGGTCGATTATACGGTGCTCTGAATATCCTGTATCCAGGGAACGAGAATATTTTTTTATATGAAATTTTTATTTGCAAGGAGAAACATATATGTTCAAAAAAAACAAATCTGCATTCAATGTGATGCGGAAAGCAACGGCAGCAATCACTGCGGCGGCCGTTCTCATTCTCTGTTCTTCCTGCGGGACGACTTCCACAGGAAGAACAGAAGAAGTACAATCCGGCGGAAAGCAGCTGACTGTCAAAACAGCATACGGTCCTGTGACGGGAACGGAAGAAGCAGGCGTTCGTATCTGGTACGGCATTCCGTACGGGAAGACACCTGCAGGTACGTTACGATGGCAGGCGCCGCAGAGTCCCGATGCGTGGAAAGAGCCTCTTTCCTGTACGGCTTCCCCTGCACCCGCACTCCAGCTTTCAGGAAAGAACATAACAGGGACAGAAGACTGCCTGCGGCTCACGGTATATTCCGCTGAAAGCTCACGCAATCAGCCGGTACTTGTGTATATACACGGCGGCAACAATCAGACGGGAACGTCGGAAGAAATTCCCGGTACGGAACTTGCAAAAAGGGCCGGCTGCGTATACGTTTCCGTCGATTACCGGCTGGGACTTCTGGGGTTCAACTGCCTCCCCTCGCTTACGAAATACAGCGGAGGTACAGGCAATTACAGTATGCTTGATATGGCAGCCGCGCTCGACTGGATAAAAAATAATATCGGGCAGTTCGGAGGCAACCCCGGCAACATCACCGTTTCCGGATTCTCAGCCGGAGGACGCGATGTTATGGCTATGCTCATAAGTCCGCTGTTCAAAAATAAATTCCAGAAAGCGGTCGTTTTCAGCGGCGGAATGACAACAGCTGATGTATCATTGAGCAGTGCAAAAATCGCTGCGGCAATTGCACCTCTCGCAGTTGCCGACGGTAAAGCGCAGGATGAATCCTCTGCAGAAAAATGGCTTTTAACCGACGGGAGCGATGTCAGAACCTATTTGTACAGCCTTTCACCGGAGCGGCTCGCAGGGCTCATGGGAAATGCAGGTATCCGCATGAGCGTTTTCCCGCATCTGTACCGGGACGGCGTCGTTATTCCTGAAAACGGATTCGACACGAAGAACTATAACAGCGTGCCTCTTATGATGCTTACCGGCAGCACCGAATTCAGCCTCTTCTGCAGATTCGACGGTTATTTCAACGGTACCGATATGTCTGCATATACGAAGGAACAGGTCGAATCCGCAAAGAATTTTGCGACGCAGTACGGAAGCGACATGTACCGGATTTTCAACGCACAGTGCAGTGCCGAAAAAATGTCGGGGGCATACAAATCAAACATATATATATGCCAGATAAATTACGGAAGCAGCCTGTCGACAGTACACGACACAGGCGTCTTCGGCGCTTTCCACGGTATTTTTGTCCCTATGCTCTCTACTAAAAATAATTATAGTGGGATGTTCAAGGATGCTTTCACAAAACCGGGGTACACGGCGATGGCCGCAACATATACCGCGTATCTGGCAAACTTTCTCAGAAACGGCAATCCAAACGGGCAGGGCCTTGACCCATGGAACAGCTGGATACCGGAACGTACTGTTTCAATGGTTTTCGATTCGACAGAGTCGGAAGCTGTGATAAAACTGGCTGATGTAAGCACGACGTATGACAAAATCATGGATGCTATGGATTCCGATACAAGCATTCCGTCAGACCTGAAAAAGCTTGTAATCGCACATGTAATGAACGGACGATGGTTCAGCAGTGCGCTCGATGCCAGGTACGAAAATGCAGACTTATGGAAACAGTAATCCGATAAATAAAATTTGACAAAATAACAATTCAGTTCTATTATTATCCCACTGGATTGTTACTGTATATTACAGGCAAAACCTACTTACTCCGACGGAGAAAAAGGGTTCTGCCTTTTTTTTTGTCCGGAGATTTTTCCTGTACGGAGGAACTCTATGAACAAGTATGATGGTCTTGCACGCATCATCCTGCAGAATGTGGGCGGAAAGGCCAACATTTCATCTGTCACGCACTGCATTACGCGGCTGCGATTTAAACTGCGCGATGAAAATCTCGCAAAAACTGATATTCTCAAACGTACCGACGGTGTTGTAAACGTCCTGAAGTCGGGAGGACAATATCAGGTCGTCATCGGGCAGCAGGTACCGGACGTTTACGACGCACTTGTGAAAGTCGGCCACCTGGAAAGCCTTGCTGAAGCTCCTGTATCAACAGAGGGCGAAAAGAAATCGGTTATGGCATCTTTTATTTCCCTTGTTACCGGCGTATTCGTTCCGATACTCGGCATGCTCTGCGCTACCGGTATAATCAAGGGCGTGCTCATGGCACTGTCGTTCTTTCACCTTATAGATCCGGCTGGTGGTACATACATCATTCTGTATAACGGCGCAGATGCTCTGTTCTATTTCCTGCCCGTTCTCATCGGCTACACGGCTTCCAAAAAATTCGGCATGAGCGAAATTACCGGCATCATGCTCGGACTTGTCATGTGCGCACCTGCAATCGTCGGACTCGCGCCGAATGCCATAGCAGTTGCTTTCGGTTCCGCAAAAGCACCGCTCGGCACGTTCCTGGGAATGAATTATTATACAAAGCTGTTCGGCATACCGGTCATTATGCCGGCATCCGGAAATTACACGTCGTCTGTCATTCCGATAATTCTTGTCATCTGGTTCGCTTCATTTCTTGAGAAAAAGCTCAAGAAAATTATACCTTCATCCATCAAAAGCTTCGGCGTTCCGCTTCTTGTCCTTCTGATTACTGTACCGCTCATGTTCATCATCATCGGACCGGTTGCGGCTGTCGTTACTGATCTTATCGGAAAGGGAGCAGCTTTCATATTCGACAAAGCTGCTGTAGTTGGAGGATTATTCGTCGGCGGTTTCTGGCAGATACTTGTAATTTTCGGCCTGCACTGGAGCCTTGTACCGCTTATGTTCATCAACCTTGCAAATCTTAAATACGACATGGTACTCACGCCGTATTTTGCAGCATCATTTGCACAGCTCGCCGCCCTTATCGCAGTCATGATTAAAACAAAAGACAAGCAGACAAGAAGTATCGGTATTCCGGCCGTTATTTCTGCAATTGCCGGTGTTACGGAACCTTCCATTTACGGTGTTACCCTTCCCCGCCGCAAGCCGTTTATCTTTTCATGCATTGGTGGCGCTGTTGGCGGTGCTATCATTTCCGCAACAAAATCATACTCGTATATTTCAGGCGGACTCGGTATATTCGGTATCCCCGGATTTATCATGACGAAGGAATATGCGGATATGTACCATGTTCCGCTTTCAATGAACGGTGTTGCATGGTCATGCATTGCAATTCTGGTCGCAATGGCTGTTACGTTTGCGCTCACTATGCTTTTCTACAAAGAACCGGAGACAGGCGCACTCAGCGGCAGCAGTTCAGGTACGAAAACAGCTGTTACCGGTGGAGAAAGTATATCAGTTACCGTATCTTCTCCGCTTGAAGGAAAAGTGATGGATCTTTCCGAAGTTCCTGACGAAGCATTCAGCAGCGGCACCCTCGGAAAAGGCTGTGCAGTCCTACCGTCAAAAGGTGAAGTCCGCTCTCCGTGCAACGGTGTTATTTCCGTCCTTCCGGCAACATTCCATGCAGTCGGCATAACGTCCGATACAGGTGCCGACATTCTGATTCACGTCGGCATGAATACAGTCGAACTCAAGGGAAAGGGATTCAGCGTAAGCGTCAAAGAAGGGCAGAAGGTCAAAAAAGGCGACCTGCTTATTTCATTCGACATAGATGCTGTAAAGGCTGCCGGATATTCTGTTGTCACGCCCGTTATAGTAAGCAATACCGACAGATTTACCGATGTTGCTGTAGAAAAAGAAATCGGCGGAACAATCGGCTTCGGAGAAGATCTGCTTTCCGCATCCGGAAACTAAAAAAATTCCACTGCAGAGCTGGAGGTGCCTGACATCAGTCGTTCTGCGGCGTTTTTCAATGGGTACAGACAGATGTTTTTAATAAGATATCTGTCTGTATCTTGCTTATTAATAATACAGTATGTAATTTACAGGAGATTTTATGCAGGGATATAAAATGCCGGACGGATTTTTATGGGGTGGCGCCACGGCTGCAAACCAGTGCGAAGGCGGCTGGCAGGAAGACGGACGCGGTATTGCAAATGTAGATGTCATTCCGTACGGCAAAGACCGCTACCCGGTGATGTTCGGAAAAATGAAAATGTTCAGCTGCGATACAGAGCATTCTTACCCGAGTCACGATGCAATCGACATGTACCACCGCTATAAAGAAGATATCGCGCTGTTTGCAGCGATGGGATTCAAATGCTACCGGCTTTCAATTGCATGGACGCGCATTTTTCCTAACGGAGATAACGAGACACCGAACGAAGCAGGCCTTCAGTTTTATGACAATATTTTCGACGAGTGCAGAAAGTACGGCATTGAACCGCTCGTTACGCTCTGCCACTTTGATGCACCGATGCATCTTATTAAAGAATTCGGCAGCTGGCGGAACAGAAAAATGGTCGACTGTTTTGAACGGTACTGCCGCACCGTATTTGAACGCTACAAGGGCAAAGTGAAGTACTGGCTTACTTTCAATGAAATAAACATGCTGCTGCATGCCCCGTTTATGGGTGCCGGACTTTTCTTTGAACAGGGAGACAACGAAGAGCAGATAAAATACAATGCTGCACACCATGAGCTTATTGCAAGCGCACTGGCCGTAAAGCTCGCACACGAAATCATGCCTGCCTGTAAGGTGGGATGCATGCTTGCTGCCGGACAGTACTATCCCCTTACATGCAAACCGGAAGATGTCTGGGCCGCACTCGGAGAAGACCGCAGGAACTATTTTTTCATAGACGTGCAGAGCCGCGGGCAGTATCCGTCGTATGCGCTCAAAATGCTGGAGCAGAAAGGCATTATGCTCCCGATGCTTAACGGGGATTCAGAAATATTAAAAGAAGGAACGGTAGACTTCATCAGCTTCAGTTACTATTCTTCCCGCATCGGAGCCGCGCCCGATACGGAAGGTGCTCAGACAGGGGGAAATGTATTTGCGGGAATCAAAAATCCGTACCTCAAAGCATCTGAATGGGGCTGGCAGATTGATCCGCTGGGACTCCGCATTACGATGAACAACCTGTACGACAGGTACCAGAAACCGCTCTTCATAGTGGAAAACGGGCTGGGAGCCGCGGATATTGTATCGGATGACGGAACGGTTACAGATGACAGCCGCATCGCGTATCTGAGGGAACACATTATCGAAATGGAAAAGGCTGTGGTTGAAGACGGTGTAGAGCTGCTCGGATATACGACATGGGGACCGATTGACCTTATCAGCGCATCTACCGGAGAAATGAAAAAAAGATACGGTTTTATCTACGTCAATAAGGATGATGAAGGGAACGGTGACTTGTCGCGGTCAAAGAAAAAATCATTCGGATGGTACAAAACCGTCATTACTTCAAACGGGGAGAAGCTTTAACGAATATGCGGAGATGCCATTGTGAAGATAGTAAAGATTCTGAACAACAATGCTGTTGTATGTGCCGGCCCGGACGGTTTTGAACAGATAGTAATGGGCAGGGGTATTGCCTTCCAGCAGCGGGCCGGAACGGATGTTGACGAGTCGCGGATAGAAAAAACATTTGTCCTCAAAAATGAAGAAACGAACAGCCGGTTTCAGAAATTCATTCAGGATATTCCGGTAGAGGATATCCTGCTTTCTGAGAAAATAATTGCACATGCAAAACGGCACTGTACAAAGGAGCTTGACGACAGCATCTATATTACGCTTACGGATCACCTGAACGGGGCGCTTGAGCGGATCCGCCGGAATATTACCGTTACAAATCCGCTTACCAGTGCCATAAAGAGTTTTTATCCAGAAGAATTTCAGCTCGGAATCGACGCGCTCGAAATAATAAAAAAGGAGACGGGATATTCGTTTTCAATCGATGAAGTAGCTTTCATCACGATGCATTTTGTCACGGCAGAACTGGGAGTCGGTACTCCGGAATTTACTTCGATTCTCTCGTTTGTGCAGAATGTCAGCGGTATTGTCCTTGAGTACCTTGCAGTACCGGTTGATGAAACGTCATTGTCATGGCAGCGCTTCCTCACGCATCTCTCGTTTTTTGCACAGAGGTTCATGACAGGAAAGGAAAAACCTGACCGTGAAGCGCTCCTGTATGATTCAGTTGCAAAAGCATTTCCTGAAGCATACGACTGCGTTCAAGAAATTGCGGCATACGTAATCGAAAAATATTCGTATACTATCGGGGAAGACGAAAAGACATATCTAATGATACATGTAAACAGACTGCAGATAGATTTTAATGCAAAGAAAGCAGACAGATTCCCAAATCAGGAGGAAAAGACAAAATGAAAGAATTCAAATATAGTATTAAGGCTGCCGATGGTATTCATGCACGACCTGCCGGCGTTCTCGTCAATGCTGCCATGAAGTATAAATGCAGTATTATCATGAAAGCAGGCGGCAAAGAAGCAAGCGTGAAGAAACTGTTTGCGCTTATGAAGCTTGGTGTAAAGCAGAACGATGAAATCACCGTTGTTTTCGACGGTGAAGATGAAGAAGATGCATACTGGGAGATTACTAAAAATATCGGAGAAAATTATTAAATGACGGAACTCAAAGGTCTGGCCGTTTCACCCGGTATTGCAGCAGGAACAGTGTATTTTGTTGAAAACACAGACACCGCCGGAACAGCAGAAAAGACAGAAGATAAAGAAGCTGAAATCGGAAGGCTTACTTGTGCGCTCGACACTGCGGCAGAAGAGCTCACCGGGTTGTACAACAAAGCGTTAAATACTACAGATGATTCCGTCGCGGATATTTTTATGATTCACGGCATGATGCTGCAGGATGACGATTTCAGAAGCAGGATGACCGCTCTGATAACAAAAAACGGCCTTTCCGCAGAGGCTGCCGTTTCTCAGGCTGCAAAAGAATTTGCAGAAGATTTGTCAGAATCCGGCAGCGATTACATAGCACAGCGCGGTGCGGATATATCCGATGTTGAACACCGGGTAATCCGCATCCTCACCGGAAAAAATACCGTACAACTGCCTGATGCTGATGAAAAAATAATCCTTGCAGCAGATGAGATAACGCCGGGCATGACGCTCATGTTCGAGAAATCACAGTTGCTCGGTCTTGTCTCCTGCAAAGGAAGTCCTACATCACATGCAGCAATTCTTGCGCGTTCTCTCGGGATTCCTGCCGTCATAACAACAGGATCGATCATGGACTGCACAATGAATGGAGTCCCGTGCATTGTCGACGGCGTACACGGTAACGTAATTTTTTCACCTGATGTACAGCAGTTCGAAGATGCGGATATATGCAGAAAAAAATACGAAGCAGAACAACAAGAACTGCTCTCCCTCAGAAACGCCCCTGCGGAAACTGAAAGCGGGCAGAAAGTCACACTGTACTGTAATGCCGGATCACTCGACGATATAGACAGGGCGATTGAATGCGGAGCCGAAGGGATCGGTCTGTTCAGGAGCGAATTCCTGTATCTGGGCAGATCCGAACTGCCGACGGAAGAAGAACTTACTGACGTATACACGAAAGCCGTAAAAAAACTCGGAGGACGCAAACTTATCATACGCACGCTCGACATCGGAGCAGACAAAAAGACGGACTGTATCCCTATGAAGACGGAGCCGAATCCTGCTCTCGGTATACGAGCTCTGCGTCTCTGCTTTGCAAAACAGGACCTGTTCGACGTACAGCTCCGGGCCATTCTGCGTGCAGCGGCAAACGGCTCCGTCTCCATCATGTTCCCGATGATATGTTCGGTGTCGGAAATAAGGCGTGCAAAAGCATGTCTTACAGCCGCTGCCGCCGATCTTGAAAAGAAGAAAATTCCACATGCTGATTGGCTGGAAACCGGAATAATGGTCGAAACGCCAGCAGCTGCCGTCATAAGTGACATTCTCGCAGAAGAAGTCGATTTTTTCAGCATCGGTTCAAACGATTTAACTCAGTATACACTTGCAGTCGACAGGCAGAACGACGATGTGGCAGCATACTGCAATCCGCATCACGAAAGTGTCTTGCGGCTTATAGAGCTGACGGTAAAAAATGCACATGAACACGGGATATGGTGCGGCATCTGCGGGGAACTTGGAGCAGATACAGCTCTTACGGAACGTTTTGTAAAAGCCGGAATGAATGAATTATCAGTCTCTCCCTCTTCACTGCTTCAGCTCAAAAAAAAGATACGGGAACTGGCATGACAGGTTCTGTCTGGAATGAAGAAACGTGCCGGGAACTTTTTTCAGCTCTCGGGGGAAAAGAAAACATTGCGGGAATCTCGTCATGTGCCACCAGGCTCAGGATACGACTGTACGATAAGTCCAGAGCAGACAAAAACGGACTGGCTTCTCTTACCGGAATAAAAGGACTCATCGAACATACGGATGAGTTACACCTTATCATAGGATGGGAAGCCGGAGCATTCTTCAGAATCTGTTCAAAAGAATGGAATAAGCAGTAACTTACGGTACATCAATGTCCACAGGAATGATTCCCGACGGCATGAAACTTCCGAATACCGCTTCTATTCCTGCCGGAATGTTCGGGCTATACGAATTTCTGAAAACAGTGTTTCCGATGTCCCTCTGCGACATGCCCCGGTAATTATACACAATGAATACCGGCATATGGGGAAAGAGAACCGCATCGTAAGGCATACCTGCACATATGATTGCTGTATGATTCTCATCTTTCTGCGCTGCGGCATACGATGCGGCTTCCTGAGGAATCACATTCAGCGACGGATTCTGTATGTTCATATAGAATGAAGAAAGCCCTGACAGTATAATCACGTAATCAGCTTCGTCTATTTTATGCTGAAGGGCTTTTGTCAACTCAGTATCTTTTGCATACACATAACTTTCATATGTAAGCTCATCAGTTGTCCCCTCACTGCAAAGCCTCTGCATTGCAAAAGAAACACTTGGCACTTCAAAATCGTACGGAACGGCAAAAAGGATTTTCTGATTTTTTTCAGGTTTGAACGGGACAAACTGCTTTCCATTAACAAGCGTAACCGCGGCTTCCGCTATCTGCCGTTCCACAGCATGATGTTCACCGGAACCTGCTGTTTTTTCTGCTGATGCAATCCTTTCTGCAAGCTGCGGTACACTGTCGTCAACATCAGTATAACACATAATATTTCTCCGGTACTTCAGCCGGAGAATTGCCGCAACAGCAGCATCAATACGCTTCTCCGGCAGCTCTCCTGATAAAACGGCATCCCGAACCGCAGCAAACACCGTGTCAAGTTTTGAACTGTCCGCCGTACTCACAACAGAAACGGGCATACAGACAATATCGATTCCCGCTTTAATCGATTCCACAACTGCGTCCGTTTCTCCAAACACGTCTGCAACAGCCTTCATGTTCATCGCATCACTGACAATAACGCCGGAAAATTTCATCCTGTTCCGCAGAATGCCTGTAACTATTTTTTTTGATACAGATGCAGGAAGATATATCCGCTGTCCCGTCTTTACGGCTGTAACTTTCGTATTGTCAAGCGAAGGAACTTGTATATGAGAAACCATGACCATGTCAATTTTATTATTAACCGCACGCTGAAATGGAATTCGTTCACACATATTCCATTGCGCCGCATTTTTATTAACAACAGAAAACTGTGTATGAGAATCGGTTGACGTGTTTCCATGTCCGGGGAAATGTTTTACACATGCAATAATACCTGCCGACTCAATTCCGTTCTGCATCTGCTCAACATATTCTGCGACAAACGCAGGGTCGCTGCCGAAGGACCGGAGATTTATTACCGGATTAAGCGGATTATCGTTAACATCGGCAACAGGTGCAAAAACACAGTTAATGCCAAGTGCAGACAATTCCTCCCCGATTATTCTGCCGCTGTCATATGCACATTTTGGATTGTGCGTCGCACCTACTGCCATATTGCCAGGAAGACACGTTCCCTGCTCAAGTCTCGTTATGACGCCGCCTTCCTGATCCGTCCCGATAATCAGCGGCACATTTCCGCCTGACAGGGCCGCGTGCTGCAGACCACTCGTCAACCGCACGACATTCTCCGTCGTAGAACAGTTCTCGGAAAAAAGGATGACGCTCCCGATATGATAATCAGCTATAATACTTTTTATTCCATCGGTTACTGCAGTCACTTTTTGCACTCCGCTGCCTGAATCGTCTTTCCAGACACGGAACGCAAGCATACACATCTGCCCGATTTTTTCATCAATAGTCATGTCTTTAATTTTCGCCGCAATCTTCCGCTCAACCATACTGTATTGATTTTCGGAGTACGGACTGGCGGAAAATACGGGATGAATCACGCTGATACCGAGAAAAATACTTTCCGCAACTATACTAAAAAATCGTTTCATAAAGCCGCATTATTATAATTTTGTTTTTCTATGCCGCAGAAATACGACAAGTAAAACCACTGCTAAAAGTACAACAATCAGTATACTGTAAACGATAACGGCAAAGCGGGACGGATGTGAAAAAACAGACACAGGATTCAAACTCTTATGAATCTGCTTCATTTTTCCGCGGATGCCGCTGTATCCGGAAATGACTTTTTTTTCACGCAGTGCATATGCAATTGCATACCATCCCTTAAGCTCGCCTGTTTTCGTATATACAATCTGCTTTGTAAAATCCGCGACGGGATTCCCCATCGCATCGCGAGGCACGATTGAAACTATTCCTTTCGTAACGCCTATCACTCCGCTCAGCATACGCGCCGTATAAATATCAATAATACAGCGATAAAGCCTGTTCTCATCGACAGGGGCTGTCGTTCCGCAGGAACCTGCAATCATGTCATCCTCAACTTTATCAAATATGAGGCGGTACGGGTTGTATGTAAAAGCAAAACCGGAAATATATAAATGAACCGTGTCCATCAGAGGAGAAAGGGTTGCATCAAGCTCTGCTACAGACTTCATATCCTTTCCCGTCAGCCAGATGCTTACGAGAGAATATCCTGTAAGTCCGTCAGGGCCGATGCCAAGAGAAAAAGAGCGGAACACATCTTTTACTGTAACGGAACCTGCTGAATACGTACCGCGGAGCAGGCCAGACGGAACGCAGGCAAAGTCAACGGGCTTTCCGCGCCCAGTAAGGTTATCGTTATCAGAAGGGACTTCAAGCTGCCCGACTGCCGTGCGCATACAGTCCGCTGCAACATAACCGGTGTCCGCATCCGACAGCGTGTGTTCGTTTTGTGCAACAACTTCGCTGCCTCGTAAACCATACCGCGAAAGGCAGCTGCTGTTAATATCCCTGTTGAACATGTCAAGTTCTGCACGAACATCCGAATTTTCTGCCGTATTTTCCGTTACCGGAATCAATCCGTATCTGATAAGGTTCCACCGACCGCCGACACCCTGCGCAAGTTCAATATGTCCGACGTTTTCAGCATATGCTCCGCATGAAACGATATACGTATGACCGTGGACAATCGGAACGGCCAGCGTTGTATGCGAATGTCCGCTTATGATTAAATCAATCCCCGGAACTTTTTCGGCAAGAATTTCATCCTCGGATTTTGACTTCTTCGCATTCGTTCCGCTGTGGGAAACACATACTATCATATCGACCTTTTCTTTCGCTTTTATATCTGCAACTGTTTTTCCTGCACTTTCCACCCGATCGTCAAAGGCAACTTCGCATGTCGGCGCACAAAACAGCGCATCTTTTCCGAATATGCCGAACACTGCAATGTTTACATCTCCCTTTCTCACAACCGTATACGAAGTTGCACCGTAATCATTAAGAGCCTGTTTTACGGCAGCCGCACCCGGTTTTGATTTGTCCCAGTCTGCGTTGCTCAATACTATGCGGGGAACAGTTTCACCCGATTTTTTTGCAGCTTCAAGCATATCATGAAGACCGTCCGAACCGAAATCAAATTCGTGATTGCCCAGCGTCGTCACGTCAGTCCCAATCATGCCGAGTATCCGCAGTTCAGCAGCTTCTGTTTTATACAGCATCTGATACAACGTACCCATCGAAAAATCTCCGGCATCAAATAAAAAAACATACGGATTTTTTCTGCGCTCATTTTCAATAATTGTTGCCGCACGGGCTTCGGAATCAAGCTGCGAATGTACATCATGAGTAAAAAGGATATCTGCAGTTTTCCTGCCGAGTCCTTCACCGGACAGGCTTTCCGCATGCAGACTGGCTAAAAAGAAAATTGCAAATAAAACTTTGGACTTCATGTATAAAGTATACCCCACTTACGGATAAAATGCGAAGCATTAATCCGGGGTCATATTGGCAAATCCCTGCAGATTTATGATATACTGGTGTTTATGAGTATACAAATATTCGGGACTGCAAAGAATTTCGATGTAAAAAAGGCAGAACGATGGTTCAGCGAAAGACGTATCCCGTTCCAGCTCATTGATCTTAGTGAAAAAGGCATAAGTGAAGGCGAACTCAGCAGCGTTCTTTCGTGCCTTGCAAAAACAACCGGCAGCACCGGCGCAGCAGTTGAACTGCTTATTGATAAAAACAGCAAAAACTATGCAGACATAGCCTATATATCCGACGAGGATAAAGTGGAAAAACTGCTCGACAACCCGCTCCTGCTCAAACAGCCTGTCGTGCGCAACGGAAAAACGGCAGCAACTGCCGGTTACTGCCCCGACATATGGATCAGCTGGAAGGCATAGCTCTTTTGTGATTTGACACGTCGCTCAGCGGGCGATATAATTGAAGGAAATGGAAGTTTTTCTCGGTATTCCCGCAGCGGATGGGATAGGAGTGGGTACTGCTTTTGTTATTCCGGAGGCAGTAAAAAGAGCAATCCCTCAAAAGCATGTTCGCAATGAAGACATTGCAGAAGGTTGGAACCGTTTCCAGACATCAATCAAAGTAGTTACTTCACAAATAGCACAACAGCTCGAAACACTCCCTAAAGAAAGTAAAGCTAATGATACACAGCGGGAAATACTTGAAACTTACATTCTCATGCTGGGCGATCCGGTTTTTATAGACGAGCTAAAAAACGACTACGAAACTAAGCTGTATAATATAGAATATACTATCAATATAAAGGCTGAAGAATACGCAGGCAGACTGCGCAACGCAGGAAATGAATATCTTGCCGAACGGGCGCAGGATATTACCGACGTTTTCGGACGGGTTCTTGACGACATGATGGATATTCATCCGTTCGATATAAATCAGGTTCCTGACGGTTCTGTCATTGTGGCAGCAACGCTGTCTCCCACCGACACTATTATTCTTTCAAAAAGGAAAATAGCAGGGCTTGCACTGACAGAAGGCGGTGTTTCAAGTCACGTTGTCATTCTTGCACGCAATTACGGCATTCCTGCGGTAGTCGGGCTTAACAATATTACAAGCCAGATTCACACAGGCGACAGGATTATCATTGACGGAAGGACTGCGGAAATACTTTCCGATCCTGATAAAGATACTTTTGTTGAATATGAAAAGAAAATTTCGGCAGAGAAAAAACATGAAGAAGCGCTGAAAGCCTTTCTTGACAAACCTGCACGCACGAAAGACGGTACGGATTTTAAACTGTACGCAAATATCGGGACGCCGGAAGAAGCAGAATATGCTCTTGGTGAAGGTGCAGACGGGATCGGCCTGTTTCGCACGGAATTTCTGTACATGAGTACGGCAGGCGGAACAAGTACATTAGCGGCCCGTTCATTCGACGAAGATACGCAGTTTGAGGCATATAAGCGCGTGCTCCGGATAATGGGCGACAAACCCGTAACAATCCGCACGCTTGATGCAGGCGGTGACAAGCTTATCAATTCCGTCGATATTCCGGCCTTTGCGGAAAAAAATCCGCTTATGGGCCTTCGTGCGGTGCGCCTTTCGCTTGAATATCCGCAGATACTGAGGACTCAGCTGCGCGCACTGTATCGGGCAAGTATATACGGAAATCTAAACATTATGCTGCCGCTTATAACAAGTGTCGAACAGGTAAAACAGTGCGAAACAATAGCCCGATCGGTACGCGAAGAGCTTCGTTCGGAAAATATCAAGTTCAATGAAAACGTACCTATAGGCATTATGGTGGAAACGGCGGCAGCGGCAGTCATGTCGGACTGTCTTGCAGAAGTCAGCGCTTTTTTTTCGCTCGGTACAAACGATCTTACCCAGTATACGCTTGGTGTCGACCGCGAAAACTCCGCAGTGTCCGAACTCTACGACGAATTCAATCTTGCGGTGCTCCGTCTTATTGCAACAACGATAGACTATGCAAAAAAGGCAGACATACCGCTTTCAGTCTGCGGCGAAATGGCGGGACGTACAGACAGCGTGCTCGTGCTGGCCGGAATGGGAATACGCAGTCTGAGTATGAGCCCGAAACTTATTTCGGGAATCAAGGAGCTTCTTTCCCGTTTTACAATAGAAGAGCTTCAGTCTATATCAGCAAAGCATTTGAACAATCTTTAGTTCACAGGATTACTTATGGCAAAAAAAACGAAACCTGATTTTTCCCAGCCATTGGAAAAAAAACAGGCAGAAGAAAAAGCGATAAAAATTGATGAAGAGCAGAGGAATAAGGAATTTTTAAACTGTCCGGTCGTCGTCATTGCAGGACGTCCGAATGTCGGAAAATCTACGCTGTTCAACTGCTTCATGAAGAAAAAAATAGCAATTACCGATCCCACTCCCGGTGTCACCCGTGATCCGGTAGAGGGAACTGCAATAATCTGCGGGGAACCGGTGTATCTCGTTGACACAGGCGGGTATAAACTCGAGCGCAAAGCAGGGACAAAAGAAGCAGAACTGGACGAGCTTGTAGTTGAAAAGTCGCTGTACATGATGGAAAAGGCAGATCTCATCCTTCTCCTTCTGGAGCCGGAGAGAATAACGGCAGAGGACGAAGAACTCATACTAAAGCTGCGTCCGTTCTGGAATAAGGTTATTGCCGTAATTAACAAAACGGAAGGCGGAAAAAACAAGGACATTGCATACGGATATGCGAAATTCGGATTCAGCGAACTTGTTTTCGTATCTGCAGAGCACGGTGATCATATTGAAGAGCTGTCGCAGAAAATAATATCCCGGCTTGATTTCTCGCGCGTCGTTGAATCGGAGAAAAAACCAGTCATACGCCTTGCAATTATGGGAAAGCCGAATACGGGCAAATCAACGTTATCGAACCGGCTCACACATTCAAACGCTTCAATAGTCAGCGATTACGCAGGCACGACACGTGATGTTGTCGAAGGAAAATTTTCGTACAACGGGACAGATTTCCAGGTGCTCGATACTGCAGGCATCCGCAAAAAGGCAAAAGTAAAAGAAAACGTCGAATATTACTCAGTAAACCGCGCTATAAAAACACTCGACGAGTGCGATATCATGATTCTGATGATCGATGCACAGGAAGGACTTGACGAGCAGGTTAAAAAGATATGCGGACTTGCTTACGAACGCGGGCGCGGAATCATTTTTGCTCTTAACAAGTGGGATACGCAGGAGAAAGGGCGTACTGCATTCAAAAGTGCAGCAGACAACATCCATATTATGTTCGGGCAGATGGAATACGCACCGATTCTTCCGCTTTCAGCACTGGAAGGAAAGGGTGTCAAGGATTTACTCGACACCGCGATTGAACTGTACGGGCAGCTTACCCATAAAATTGATACGTCGGCTTTAAATAATGCGCTTAAGGACTGGCTTTTTCAATATCCGCCTCCTGCAAGCAAAGCAATACATTTCAAAATCCGCTACATAACACAGACAAGCGTTAATCCTGTTTCGTTTTTACTGTTTGCGACAAAACCGGACGTCGTACCGCAGACATATGTAACATACCTGAAAAACAAAATCCGTTCAGATCTCGGTTTTGATAAGATTCCGGTACAGCTTGAAATGAAAGCAAGCAGACAGAGCTGGGAGAGTCGTTGAAAAGTACATCCTTGTACTTTTCAACTCTCTGAATTGCCTGTCGGCAATTCACGAAAGCATGCCATCCATGGCATGTAACTTGAGAAGATGAAGAAGTACATCCTTGTACTTTTTAGCTCTCTGAATTGTCTTACGACAATTCACCGCAGCATGCCATCCA
>WSSedB1CaDRAFT_10000354_pt1 | contig 20925 bp, 15 predicted proteins | sample WetSurSB1Cattail_FD_9460 | JGI IMG/M metagenome (IMG submission 9460)
TGCAATATTGCGTGCGCGCTTGATTGCTATAGTTACCTGACGTTGATGCTTAGCGCAGTTACCAGAAATACGGCGCGGTAAAATCTTACCACGTTCTGTAACAAAGCGACGAAGTTTTGCAACGTCCTTATAGTCAATCTTTTCAACTTTATCAACACAGAAGCTGCAGACCTTTTTTCTTGGTCTTCTTCCTCTATCACGTCTCATCATGACTTAATCTCTCCCCTTTTAAAATGGAATTTCTTCGTCAGGGACGGAAGGACCAAAGGAGTTCGCTGCACCACCAGCTGGCTGTGCAGACTGCTGCTCTGGGGCACTGCCCTGATAGCTGCTGCCATCATGCTGTGGCTTGCTTCCCATAAACTCGATGTCACTTGCAACAACTTCTGTCACATAACGTTTCGCTCCGTCTTGTGCATCATAGCTGCGGACCTGCATACGGCCCTCCACCAAGATCTGGCTTCCCTTGATTAAATTATTCCCACAAATTTCGGCCAGCTTTTCCCATGCTACGATAGGAATAAAATCTGCTGTCTGCTGCTGATCACTGCTGCTGCGAGTAAACCGACGGCTCACCGCAAGCGTAAGCGAAGCAACGGCTTTACCAGACTGCGTATAACGCACTTCCGGATCACGAGCAAGCCGACCTACTAAGATTACCTTATTCATGGTAATTTCCTCCCTGGCTTTGTATTATTGTTCTTCTGATTTTACGATCATGTGTTTCAAAAGACTATCGTTGAGCTTCATTACACGGTCAACTTCAGCTACACAAGCTGGTTCACATGTAATGTAGAGTAAACAATAATATCCGTCTGTGCAATCTTTAATTTCATATGCAAGACGTTTTTTACCCCAACGGTCTTCTTTATCAATCGTACCGCCATTGTCGACGATAAGCTTTGAAAACTTTTCAATTACAGCGTTCGTTGCTTCTTCTTCTTCTAACGGCTTTACAATAAATATGACTTCGTACTTTCTCACGAAATCACCTCCCTCTCTGGACTTTGGCTCCTTATTACTAAGGAGCAGGGAAGGCTCAAAATAAATTTTAAACCTAACTGTCTTATGACTAAACAATTATATCATTTATGAATAGGTGATGCAAGAAATTATTTTATCGTCTTTCTGCTGAACACTGTATATTTTCCATATTCTAGTGCTATTTTTCTCCGCCACTATCCAGATTACAAAACAGCTATACAAAAAAACTGCCGCACTACTAAAAAATAGTACGACAGCTTTTTTATCTAAAAGATACGTTCTATGGCTTACAAAGTAAAAAAATATTTTTACACCTGCGCGATGATATTTCTTACCGTTAAAAACACGATACAATCTGTCAAGGAGAAGATTGTATCCTGCTTTTTAAACTTCAAGCCCGATCTTGCAAACTTCTTCCGGATAGCTGTGCATAAAAGCAAATGCTTTTTCCAGTTCCTCTAGTTTGAATGTATGGCTTAAAATCGCTTCTGGCTGTACCAGATTTTTACTAAACCATTCGATTACTTCGGCAAACTTATTGTTATTCAAACGTGTTCCAATAATTTCAATTTCCTTGCTCATAATGGCAACCTGCGGTATTTGGATCATATCCGTCGAGAACCCGAGTACAACAACTCTGCCAGCCGGGCTCACTGCATCTTTTATACAGGTTTCCAATACTTTGACATTTCCTGTAGCTTCGAAAATCAAATTAGCACCCATGCCATCGGTAAATTTCATCAATTCCGTTACCATATCACTTTTTTTAGAATTGATAATCAAATCAGCTCCCATATGTTTTGCTTTTGTCAGTCTTGACTCAACAACATCCATTATTGCAACTTTTGCGCCCTTCATCTTTGCTGCCTGCAGAATAATCAAGCCAATTGGGCCTGCTCCGCAAATTAATACCATATCATCCGCAGTCAATCTGCCGCGTTCCAGAACCTGAGCTGCTATACTATAAGGCTCTACCATGGCAGCAATCTTCCATGGAATACTTTCCGGTAATTTATATACATTGGCTGCATTCGCAGCTGCGTATTCACGAAATCCGCCATCACGATGAACGCCCATAACACTTAGCGACTTACAAACATTATGACGCCCAATTCTGCAGGCATAGCAATGTCCGCACGAGTGTACCGGATCTACCGTTACCCTGTCACCCTGTTTCAAGTTTTTAACTTGTTTACCGACTTTTACGATTTCACCCGCAAACTCATGGCCAACAACTCTCGGATATACTGCAAATGCATTCTTTCCATAATAAATATGTGCATCCGAACCACAAATTCCCGCTGCTTTTACTTTAATTAGCACTTCGTTCTCTTTATATTCCGGTATGGGTCGTTCCTCTATCAAAATCTGACCCGGTTTTGTAATTACCATTGCTTTCATTTTCTTACCCCTTTTTGCTTTTATCTTCTAGCGATACAGATCTCCTTATAGAGCCAGTATTTCGTTCCATACCATTTCATCTACGGGAATCCCCTTTTCCTTGTTTTCACGACAGGTCTTCGCTGCAAGTTCACCCGGATAATAGATTTCCCCATCATCTGTTGTCGGTGTAGAAGCTTTGACATATTCAACAACATCATTTAATGTATTTTCAACAAATGTTTTGTTCGACAATGCAGATGGATTAATCACCATAAATACCTGGCTGCAGCCACCACAGCTGCCAGCCTGCACTTTATCAATTTCCACAGTACTTAAACCATCCGATAGTATCGCCGCCATTGCATCAAGTAAAATAGAAAAACCAGAACCTTTCCAATATCCCATCGGTAAAATACGCATAGATTCTTCTATAAGACCAGGAATATCGGTTAACGTCCCACTCTTATCATAGCCACCCATTACTGGCAATTTTTCATTTTTTAGCCTTGTCACTTGTAATTTCCCATAAGAAAATTGTGACATCGCCATATCAAGCACAATATTGCCATTTTCCCGCGGCAAAGCCATAACAAACGGATTATTCCCTACATGATTGTTTTTTGCCCCCCATGCTGGCATACAGGATTCCGTATTGGTCCAGCAAATAGCGGCATAGCCCCGGTTTGCCGCATCCCATCCATACGTACCGCCACGCATCCAATGAGTTGTGTTTTTTAGCGTAACCAACCCAATGCCAAATTTTTTTGCCACTTCGATTGCTTTGTTCGTAGCAAATTTAGCATTGAGTATTCCCGGACCACGATTTCCATCATAGACTTCAATTGCACCCAGGCTTAAAGACAGGCTTGGTTCTGCCTTGACATCCACCCAGCCTTTTTGTATATAATCAACAAATCGTGCTACTCGATTAAGTCCATGTGAATATACACCGTATAAACTTGATTCCGCATGAGCAAATGCACAAATCTCTGCTTTTTCTTCCTCTAAACCAGCTTTCAAAAAAACTCGTTTAATTTCATCTTTCATAACTGTAAAAGGGATTCTCATTTTTCATTCCTCCAATAATTAATATTTTTGATGATTAACTGTATTCTGTTAATCATCTATAAACCACTTTACCTTTTATAGATGATTTTGACCATATATGATATAATTGTATTTGTACTATATCACTTTATTGGAGAAATTTATGAATAATTTATCTTCGAATCATTTACTGGAAAACATTTTTTTCCAAATCACCTATGCTGCTGAACGTAAATGTACACCAGATTGGCACTTTAAAGGCAAAACCGTTTACGACCGCCACAATCTCATCCTGATTTATGATGGTGAAGCCACCTTACGCTGCAATGAAACAATGTACAAAGTAAAAAAAGGCGATCTTATTTATTTTCGTCCTGGTGATACTCGTCTTGGCACAACGAATGCTAAAAATCTAATGAAATGTTTTACTGTTGATTTCTTTTACACACATTTAATTTTTCAAGAGGGAAAATGGCTGCAAAAATCCATACCTTTACCATTTTCAACAATAGACACCATCCATGATTCATTTCTCTATCCGCGGCTCAGTAAATTATTTTCTGATTTTATTCACACCTGGCTCTTTAATGATCCAAATCGAATCCTCCGGGCTAAATCCATTTTTCGAGAGATTTTATTTTTATTATTATCCTGGAAAACAACCGATAATTTTAACTATGATCACATTCGAAAAATTGAAAAATCAATCGATTTTATAGCAAAAAATTACAATCAAAAAATAACACTACAAGATTTAGCTGATAATGCCAAAAGCAGTCCAACTTACTTTGAGTTTTTGTTTAAAAAAACCATTGGAAAATCCCCCATCAACTATCTTCTTTTCTTTCGCTTACAAAAAGCAAAAGAATTGATACTTGATGGACATAGTATTTCTTCCGCTGCCTTACATGTTGGTTTTAGCGATGTATTCTATTTTAGTAAATATTTTAAAAAAGTTGAAGGGATTTCACCTTCTCTCTTTTTAAAGAATCGTCATAGCCTGTAATAAATAGATTTCAAAATAAATGTTGGATAAGCCTAAAATGCTTATTTCAACATTTATTTTTTGCAAAAACAGACATATACATCACTAAAAAAAGCAATGCACAACCCTAAAGCATTGTGCATTGCTTAAAAATTTCAGTTCTCCATTTTGACTTTTCCCGCTAAACCTATCATTTTATTTATAAAATATATACGCCTCGCGTTCTGCTAGTATATTTTCTAACCCCTTGATTATTAAAAGCCAAAATATTTCGAAGCATTATAATAGGAAACATTCTCAACTAATTGCCCCAGCTTTTTCTTATTATTGGGATATTCGCCATTTTCCACCCATGTACCAAGTAAGTTGCAAAAAATCCGCCTGAAATACTCATGCCGGGTATAGGAAAGAAACGACCTTGAATCCGTTAGCATTCCGACAAAATTCCCTAAAACAGAAAGATTCGCAAAGCTTGTCAGTTGGGCAATCATACCTGTCTTTGTATCATTGAACCACCATCCGGCGCCAAGCTGAATCTTGCCAGCGATCTCAGTTCCTTGAAAAGAGCCAATAATCGAACCAATAAGTTCATTATCATTCGGATTCAGCGAATAAAAAATCATTTTGGGCAATGTGCCTCTATTGTTAAGTTCATTCAAAAATGCAGTAAGTGCATATCCCGAATTGCCGACAGCAATACAGTCAAAACCGGTATCTGCTCCTATTTCTTTTAACGCCCGTGCATTTGGACTACGCTGTACGGAATAATGTATCTGCATACCCCAGCCACGTTTGTAATATTCTCCTGCTAAAAAAAGCAGTACTGCCGTCTTATATGCTTCAATTTCCACAACGGTAAGCACTTCACCGTTAAGATTCTTTTGTAAAATACGATTCACTTCATCTTCTGACACTAACTCAAAGAACATGTAGTTAAGTCCATGATCTGAAGCACGACATCCCATTTGAGCAAAAAATTCAATTCTTTTTTCAAGTGCTGCACAAATATCCGTAAAGCTCTGTATCTTTATCTGTGCCGCCTCACCCAATCGCTTCAGATACGATGCAAAATCCGGCTTTTCAATATTTAAAATAGTATCCGGCCGCATTGCCGGCACAACTTTTGCCGTACAAGATTTTTCTTCTTTAATTTTTTTATGCCAGTTAAGATCATCCGCCGGATCATCTGTTGTACAAATCACTTCTACATTCGATTGCTTTATCAATCCCAGAACAGACATTTCCGGCTCTTGCAGCTTCTTATTGCAAAGGTTCCATACAGCCTCCGCTGTTTCACTATCCAGTGGCGTTTTACAATCAAAGTACCGCTGCTAGTTCCAGATGTGTCCAATGATAAAGCGGATTCCCAATAGCATTTGGCAATGCTTCAGCAAACTTTTGAAACTTATTCCAATCGGAAGCATTTCCCGTAATATAATTTTCCGCAACACCATTCGAGCGGATCATACGCCATTTATAGTGGTCACCACCCAGCCAGGCTTCTGTAATATTTTTAAAAACATGATTTTCAGCAATTTCCTGTGGATTAATATGACAATGATAATCAATAATTGGCATGTTCGCCGCATGTTCATGATACAGATATTTTGCCGTCTCATTTTCTAACAGGAAGTCCTTATCCATAAATTCTTTCATACTAATACCTCCAATATATTTTTCAAAAATTCCGCAATCAAGTTAACGCAGCATACATTTTTTAAAATGGTTGCAGATTATTCTTCATCAGCCATACCAATTAAATCAAATTTTTCGAAGCTTACAACAACCTTATAATCATAGGAAATATTCTTATATTTTACGTATACAATGCCTTTTGAAGCATTATAGCTCCATCCTTCTTCTGCCTCTTCCAGCTTGTCAAAATCTAAAAATTGCTTTATTTCCCGTCCATCGACAGTAACCCAATACGCTCCTTTTTGCTGATTGATTACTTTTAATAACATTTTGTCTACCGTAGACGCAAAATCCCCTTTTCTTTTGAAAGAAATTTCACTGCGCGCGTTGTTTTTCACAGTAATCATCGTTTTCAAATACATACCAGATAAATAATCATTGGATATACCGTCGTCTTCATATAAAGCAAACGTACCATCTTTATTACCGGAAATCAACACTTCCAAATTTTTGAGCGTATCCTTGCGAATATTGAAAATATCATTCGTGCTCGGAACAATACCTCCGTCGCGCAAAAACATTGGAATAGATGATGTATCTACTGCTATCTCAATTTCCTGCCCTCCAGAAAACTTTTCCATTGTTTTCATATCATACCAGGATGCTCCCTCTGGCAAATACAGTTTTCTCGTAACTGCACCTTTTTCAAAAACATTTGCAACCAATATACTTGATCCTACCATAAAAGTAAAATTCTCATCTGTCATACATTTTTTATCATCCTGAAACTCAAAAAACAATGGCCTTATAATCGGAGTTCCTTCTGTACATGCCTCACGCATTAACGAGTACAAAAATGGCAGCAGCTTATAGCGCAGTTTGTAGGCGTCTCTGATAAGTGCGGTATATTCTGCATACATCCATGGCTCAGTTACTGTATTGTCATTATTCGCAGAATTCATAACAAACCGTGGTTGGAAAATACCATTTTGAATCCAGCGCAGCAACAATTCCGGTTCGGGAGCCCGTCCCGCAAATCCGCCAATATCGCAGCCATTATTTGCAACACCAGATAGTCCCATTCCAATAATCGTATTCACATTGAACTTTGGCGTACGCCAATCGGTCAGGTTATCCCCGGCCCAGGTCTGTGCATACCGCTGAATACCGGCAAACCCCGCCCGATTAATAATATAAGGACGCAGATTTGGATAAACTTCTGCAATTGCTTCCTTACCAACACGTGCCATAAGGTTACTATGCAAAATTTTCAATTGTGACATTTTCCCGCCAGCACCATCGAAGTCGCAGACGGCATCCTTATCACTAATGCCATCATATTCGCAGTTGTCATTCCAAACCGTACTGGCACCTTTTTCTAAAATTGTTTTTTTCAGCAACGTCTTCCATGCTTTTCTGCCGCTTGGCTTTGTGAAATCAATAAAGCGTCCCGGGCCGCCCCACCAGCTTCCTATACTATCTTCTGTATTTTCCGCATTTTTGATAAAAGCATCTTGTTCTTTATAATAGTTGAAATAAGGATGATTCGCTAAAACACCCGGCTTTAAATTAGGAATTACGTTAATACCCTTTTCCTTCATTTTTTGAAAAAACTCTTCTGGAAAAGGAAACTTTACTTTATTCCAGTTAAAGGTATAGCGTAGATTATCCGTTTCACCAGTTGAATACCCCGAAGCCAGCCAAAAATTATCAATCGGAATATCTTCTTTTATATGCTTATCAATAACGCCATAAATTTCCTGATCACAATTTTTTTTCAGTTCGGCATAATACATAGTCGACCCTGTATAACCAAGAGCATATTCTGGTGGGAAAGCCTGTTTTCCTGTTAAATCAGTATAACGGCAAACAACATCCTTTACGCTTGGGCCATTGATCAGAAATAAATCAATATCTCCACCATCTGCCATATAGTAGCTGTAACGCGGCCAATAACCGCTGATTTCGCACCCCATATCAAATACAGCATCATATGAATTATGATAAAACAACCCGATTGCTTTTTTGCTGTCTTCATTCAAACGAATATAAAATGGAATATGCTTGTATAGCGGATCTCCTGTTTCCGGATCATGACCAATCGCATCTTTGGGATTCATACTCATCCTTCGGCCTTTTTTGTCTATTTTCCCGGTTTTTTCACCAAATCCATAAAAATGGTCCTTATCTAAATCAATTGCGTTATAATGCAATCGTCTTCCTAACTGATCCATAACAAAGGTGCGGCCAGGCAGATCTGAATAGATCAGCCTCCCCGCAGAATCGTATAATCGAAAACAAAATGGACACTTATCCAGTTTCAAAACAACATTCTTTGTTCTAAATTCCAGTGACTTCTCGTTTTCTGTATATGTGATATCCAATGCGTTTATTTGTTTTCTTTCTTTTCCCAAAAAGCTGTCCAAACGATCTTTCCAAGCTGTTAGTACCAATACATAAGATTCTTCAATAAATTTTTTATCAAAAGACGCTCTGATACGAATAATATCATCCGTTAAAAATATAAGCTTTACCGCAGGACCATCTGTTTGTACAAGGTACCCATTCTCTGTTTTTTCTATACTTTTAAAAACATTCGCCGTAATCATCGTAAACAACACACTCCTTCCTGTAGCTCGGCACAAAAGCTTAAAGCATGCTTCAACCCTGATCGTAAAAATCGAACGCTCTTCCACTATCAGGGTAAAGCAAACACTATTTTATTTTCAACCTGCAAGCCAAATCATTTATAAATCTTAGTTTTTCTTACCCGTTATTGATTGTAAAGCATCATAAATATTCTTTACTTTCTGACCCACTACAACCTGTAACTGTTTACCAACCATAACAGCGTCTTTAACACCATCGAGATTTTTTAAATAATCGCAATTAACCGCTTTGTCATCTGCAACTTCCAGCCTGATTCTCGTTGCACAATACGTATAATAATCAATATTGTAGGCTCCACCTACATTAGCCAAAATACTTTTAGCTAATGCCAGCTGTTCAGCTTCCACTTTTTCCGGACTACTGATATTTGCAGGATTATTCCATAAAGTTTCATATTGATAACCTGTTAAATTTTCAACGATCGCTTTTGATTCTGCTGTAACATCGGCCTTCTTGCCGCCAGCTTTTAAACGATTTATTTCTTCAATCAAAACAGCGTGTGTATGCTTATTCAATTTAAAATTGCAAGCGAAGAACAATGCAATAGCAACCAAAACACCTGTACCCAAAAACAATGTATTTGCGATTGTATGAATAGCTTCCGGTGTCTGTACAAGCTGCCCCTTGATAAAACCACCTTCCTGCATAACAACCCCAACAATAATTGTTGCAATAGCTACTGTAGTTTTTCTTGTAAATGTCATAACTGCTGCAAATAACCCTTCTCTTCTTTTCTGCGAAATCATTTCATCAACATCCGGAATAAACGGAAATACATTCCATGGCGTAAACTCTAAAAGCTGACGTCCAATCTGGAAAAAGAAGCCAATGGCATATAAAAGCAGTAGTTTTGATGTAGGATCATAGAAATACACTCCAAAAAAGCCAAGCAAACATACAAGCATGGTAATATATGAGGTTTTAAACAAATTGCTTGGGCCTATTTTTATCAATAAAAATCCGCCAGCAATCGTCGTTGGTATACCAATAAGGCTCAAGGATAAAATACCAGCAGCATCGGCTGAAGAAATATTCAAACAAAATACACAGAAGAAGACAAAAACCGTATTAAAAACATCTTTTCCTGTAAAAGAACAAAGATAGATCAATAAGTGCTGCCGAAAAGCCCTTACTTTTAAAGTAGACCAGTAATCCTCAGCAAGCTGAACAACCACCTGCCACTTTTCTGCAAGGCTTTTTGCTGGTGCCGGATGAAGCATCTCTTCCTTCATTTTTGCTGTGAGTTCTCTTTCCCAGGTTACCTTATAGCTGACAAAAAGACATACAACATAGATCATTGCAAAAACGATACCATTCAACGTGTACGCATATGGATTTGTTTCACCAAAATAACGAATTAAAATACCTGGGATAAATGTAGCTAAAAAAACACCCGTTGACGAAATAAACATGCGGCAGGTCGAAAGCTTCGTTCTGCCATTAAAATCTGTAGTCATTTCCGACGGCAGCGTTTCCCACGGAATCAACACCATCGCTGCTATAATTTCAAATGCTAAATAACAAGTTAAATAATACCAATACCCCATTCCCGTCAGCCAGAGAAGAGCAAAAACGAGCATTAAAGGTGATCCAATCAATAAGAAAAATCGACGACGACCAAAGCGCTTGCCCAATCGTGTTTTATAAAAATTATCCGAAATACTACCAATGGACAAGCTGACGATCGCATCCACAATACGAGCAATACCAACAATCGATGCTGCCTCTATCGGTGTCAACCCGGCATACGTTGTATAAAAGAAAAGCAGCCATGCCCCAATAATTGTGAAAGCACCACCACCCATAAGGTCTGTAATGCCATATCCCAAACCAATTGGAATTGTAATTTTTTTATTAATTATAGCCATTTGTTTATCCTCCTCAATAATTTAAAATTCCCTTGTTACTATTTTACAGCACTATTTTATAACTAATTCCTATTTTCCCGGCAAATAGCATCCCACAAACCACACAGATAATTTGCCCCAAGGGCTCTGTCAAAAAGGCCATAGCCAGGACGACCAACCTCACCCCAAATCATACGTCCATGATCCGGACGTATTGGGCCTTCATAGCCAACCTCATAAAGTGCCCGCATCATATCATAAACATCTAATGACCCAAACTTCGATTTATGCGCAACTTCATTGAATACCCATGGCTCATGTATCTGGATATTACGAATATGCGCAAATCCAATGCGATCCATTTTACCAAATCGACGGATAATCTTTGGAATATCATTGTTAGGATTTGATCCGAGTGAACCACTACAAATTGTAAGTGCATTACTCGGACTATCAATAAGTTTTACAATTTTGTCTAGATTTTTCTCACTTGTCACAATTCTTGGTAATCCAAAAACTGAACAAGGTGGATCATCCGGATGAATTGCCAGCCGAATACCGCATTTTTCTGCTTCCGGTACAACTGCCTTTAAAAAGTAGCCCAAGTTATCCATAAGTTTTTCTTCATCAATATCACTGTATTGTTCAAATAAATGTGTAAGTTCTCTCAACCGCTCCGGTTCCCATCCCGGTAAAGAAAACCCATTGCTGTTTGACTGTATTTCTTTCACCATGTCCTGTGGACTTTTGCCTGCAATCAAGTGATAATCGTACGCCATAGCTGTAGAACCATCATACAATGTTTTTGCCAAATCTGTGCGTGTCCAATCAAATACAGGCATAAAATTGTAGCAAACGACATTTACTCCTGCTTTGCCAAGGTTTTTTAACGATGCAATATAATTCTCGATATAGTGATCACGGCTGGGTATCCCAAGCTTAATATCTTCATGCACATTAACACTTTCTACCGTTTCAAAAGCAAGACCATGGGCCTCAATATCTTTTTTCAGTTCCATTATTTTATCCAGCGGCCAGATATCACCAACGGGAATATCAAATAAAGCACCTACTACACCTTGCATTCCTGGAATCTGCCGAATCTGCTGCAAGGTTATTTTATCTTCCTTACGTCCATACCAGCGAAATGTCATTTTCATTTCTATGCCCCCAATTATTAACTTTTCAATTACTTACATTTGTTATTGATATACTAACATACTAGTATATCAATAACAAATACAAGTATCCCTTCCTTCTGTAAAAATTCATCTGTTTTCTTTTGTTTTCTCTTGATTTCTCGTTTTATTGTACTTTTATAAATAATCAGTTTTATTTATTTTTTTAGTTTATTTGTTTGAAATTTTTACACAGTAAAAGCAGATAGGTGTTCCACCTATCCTTTGAAATATACCGGGTATTTGTTTTTTAATTCCTCAATATCATTCAACGCTTTATTTATATGGATATCACTTACCGCTTCACCTTTCGGCCAATCTGAATCCTCAATTGCCTGCAAAATATCTATATGCTGATTTAAAAGCCGTGGTAACTCATAATAACCATTCTTCAAATTCAGCATTCTTACGCGATTATAATTCAAACTCATACTTTCAATCGTTTTCCAAATACGTTTTTTTCCACAAGTTTTATAAATTATCCCATGAAAAACACTGTCTAATTCAAAAAAACGGATATAATCATCCTTTTGTACACAAATCTCCTGCAAATCCAGACAGTTTTGCATCTTTTCCAAACTTTCTTCTGAAAACTCCTGACAAGCCAGCTGCATTACAGCATGTTCCATCGTTTCCCGTAAAAAAATTGATTCTGCAACGTGTTCCAAATCAATTTTTGCAACATACGTTCCTCTTTGCGGTAGAATTTCCAACAAATCATCATGTGCCAAACGAATAAATGCTTCCCGCACAGGTGTGCGGCTTACATCTAGCTCATTTGCAATTTCCTGCTCTGACAAAGCAGTTCCCGGAATAAGATTAACTCTTACTAAATTCCCCGTAAGAATACGCAACGCATATTCCCTTGTTGATTCGTTTTTATCTCGCGGCAAAATTTCCAGTTTCATAAATCATGCTCCTAAATTCAAAGTTAACATATTTTCTTATTTTTAACTCTAATACAATAAAATATGTTATATACATGTTATTATATACGATCGTTTTTATCAAGTGAATTTTAAATGTCCGATACCCGATAATTATAATAAATACATTGTATCTGCAAACGCTGCGCTATATTATGTAAGTACATAGAATTTGAAAGGATACCACAAATGAACACAACACTTTATTATCTTTCTGCTGCCGGCAATTCATTGCATATTGCAAAAAAGCTTAGGGAAACTATGAAAAATACAACTTTATGCTCTATACCAGAGCTGCTCTCCTCGGCACAGCTGACTGCATCAAGCGAATCTGTCGGCTTTATCTTTCCCTTACATTATTTTGGCCTGCCGCTGCTTGTCGAGAAGTTCATCCAAAAACTTGACCTCACAAACACAACCTGTATATTTGCCATTGCCAGTTGCGGAAGCCCTGTCTTCAGTGATGCCTTTCATCAGATCCGCAAACTTTTGCAGGCAAAAAACAAAGTTCTCGCTGCAAGCTTTCATGTTAAAATGATTTCCATCTATCTTCCCTTATCGAATCTTCCCTCAACCGACAAAGTCACAAAACGCCTGATTGCTGCGGATAAACGCATTAAAGAAATTTCCTCTGCTCTCACCCAGGGAACCACAACAAATGCAACGGAATACATGTATCTTCCGTCTCGTCTTATGCACAATCATTGGACAAGCCGCAAAGCCGTTATCGATCAGAAATTCTCCTGCGATATAAGCTGTCGGGCCTGTGGACTCTGCGAAAAAATCTGTCCAACACAAAACATTCATCTACAGGACGGGCGCCCTGTATGGCAGCACCATTGCACCGAGTGTTTAGCCTGCCTTCACGTCTGCCCGGAAAAGGCGATTAATTTGGGTCACCATACAAAAGGCCGCACACGCTATCACCACCCGGATATCAAAATCAGCGAACTGCTGCGCAATGAAAAGTAACACTACCTTTTAAATATTTCAAGCATTTTTCATACGTACCTGTTATAATAAAGTAAATTTGTTATATTTAGGTAGGTTTTTTATGGAAATTTGGAAGAAAAATTTATGGGTGTGCTGCTTTGCAATATTTATTGTCTCCGTTGGTATGAGTCAGATGGCACCAATTCTGCCACTCTATGTTGAACATCTTGGCATACACAATGTTGATGATATTGCCCGCTGGTCGGGTATTATTTTTGGCTGTAACTTTATCAGTCTCGCAATATTCTCACCAATCTGGGGACGACTTGCCGATAAATACGGACGCAGACCGATGATTCTGCGTGCTTGTCTCTGCTTATCACTTATCATGTTCGGCATGGGACTTGCTCAGAACGTCTATCATCTTGTCGGGCTTCGTCTGCTGCAGGGAATGTTATCCGGCTTTCAGGCCGCAATCACACCACTGATTGCTATACAGACCCCACAGAAAAAATCTGGTTGGGCGCTGAGCATTCTTTTTGCTGCTCAAGTGACCGGCGGTCTTCTGGGCCCGCTTATCGGCGGCATTCTCGCTGAGATGATTGGCTATCGTATGACTTTTTTTGTTATTGCTGCATTCTGCTTCTGCGGTTTTCTTGCACTTTTCTTTTTACTTAAGGAAGATTTCGTGCCTTCANCANCAAAAGAAGTTCTTTCTACACAGAAAATCTGGCATCTGCTGCCCCAGCCACATCTTTTGCTCTGTCTTTTTGTCACAACGCTTGTTCTGCAACTTGCACTCATGTCGATTCAACCAATTATTACCATATATATTGCGCAGATTTCTACTTCAACTGAGCATATTGCTTTTATCGCAGGACTCGTCTTCTCCTGCTCCGGGCTTGCAAGTGCACTTACAGCCTCACGTCTTGGACATCTGTCTGATCACATCGGCCCGCATAAGGTTCTTCTTGGTGCACTTCTGCTCGCTGGTTTTACTTTTATTCCACAAGCCTTTGTCCAGGCACCATGGCAGCTTGGTCTGCTTCGCTTTCTTCTCGGAATCGCCACCGCGGGTCTTTTGCCGTCCATCAACAGCCTCATCCGACAGAATACTCCAACTGCTTTCCTTGGCCGCATCTATGGTTTTAACCAATCTGCCCAGTTCCTTGGCATGTTTCTTGGTTCCTTTATTGGTGGTCATATCGCTGCGCAGCTTGGTATCAAAAACATCTTTTTTATTACCGCTGCTCTGCTGATGATAAATGCATTGTGGTTCTACCTCATGGTTTACCGAAAACAACAAAACATGATAAAACCTCTTAGCAATCCATAATAAAAGCCCATCATAAATCACTAAGAAAATTTTATTGCTCTCTACTACATGTTATGGTTTTGAAAAACTTCAAAACTACAGCATGTATTTTTTTGCGATTCTGTTCGAACGCCTGCAAAAAGAAGCGATTGATTACAGAAATTTATGCGTAAAAAAGGTCAGATGAAAAATCCCATCTGACCTAAACCACAGCACTCGACAAAGGGCCTATATTTTTTGATGCACTGCAAAAAGCAGTCTTTCAAGCAGTATCTCAAATAAAAACAATAAAAAGTCACTTAAAATATCGCATGCTTTTGCATACTGCCATTACAATCATCGCTGCCAGGATTGCTTCTGCCGCCCCATTAACGCATACAACTCCTATAATAAACGACACCACAGCATCCAGATTTATTTTCAAAGCCTCTGCCACAAGCGGTTTTGCCAGAACATATAAAAACCCGAGATAGAAGGCCGTATTACATAAAGCACCTACTGCTCCCGTAAGACCAAAACAAAACACACTGTTCTTCCCCAAAAATCTCTGGCTGAAAATGAACACATATCCAGACAAAAAGCCCGTCAAAATCCTTGGAATTACTGAAATGACAAAATATACCCACACACTATGCTGTACAACCGTCATGGCAACAATACTGGTCGTCTGTCCTGTCAAGACAAGATAAAATCCTAAAAACCCCCATAAGCCACCCAACAAGGCACCGGCCTTCGGACCCAATAAAACAGCTCCTATGATAACCGGTATATGGTATGTGGTTGCTACGATCGGGCCAATAGGGATATTCCCTATATTTGTCACGGTCAAAACTATGATGATTGCGATAAGCATTCCCATCTGTGTCAGATATAGAGTCTTTGAATTCCTTATCATAAAGCATGCTCTCCCTTACAAGATTAATTTTATACAACTTGTCAGTATCCCTGTCCAGTGATGCGGACGCAGACCGCTTTTTTGCGGCCTTATTTTCATTTATACGCTTTATGCTTCCGTTTTGCTAACATACTCCATGCCCCCTTTCCACCTTCTAAGGTTTGTTTTTACAGGCAAAAGAAAATGCCCTCCGGATGCTGATCCGAAAGGCATAGATATCCTCTTAATGATGTTCCTTTCTGTCTCAGTCATAAACGATCTAAGCAGATATAAAATTTTTTAGACACTCACTGAAAAGTATAATTCACATCACTGTGATATTACCTTTTGCCACGTAAAATACTAACATATCTATTATAAAAAAGCAATCTCACATCAAAAAAATTATAATTTATTCTATGCATAGCAAAGAACAGAACCTTCACTAAATTTTTTTCTGTACAGTTAGAACTGCCGCGAAAAAAATTTCTTATCCGTAAGCAAATCCCCCAGCGTCGTAAAACCCAAACGATAAAGCAGTTCCAGCACGTATGGATTGTCAAGCGGCGTCTTGAAACGCGAGGCCTTTGCATACTGATTCACATTATCGCACACAATCTCCTTTTTAAGAATAGATTTTGGCCCGCCCGAACAGCCGCCTAAACAGCCCATGCCTTCAAAAAAGTTTGCTGTTGTATGCCCATTTACCAACGCATCAATCATAGCTTTGCAATTTGGCACACCATCGGCCTGCTGTGCTTCCAGAGCAATCTCCCGATTCGGATTCAGCCTGGCAAGTGTCGCTTTTACGGCCTCACTCACCCCGCCTGTACGGGCATAAACACGTCCGGCTTCCGATGAATACTCACGTACCTCATCATATTCCTCAACAAGATTCACCTGCAGCAACTCAAAGATGTCTTGTGTTTCCTGAAAGGTGAGCACATAGTCAACCGCACCCGCAATATCTTTTTCCTTCGCTTCTGCTTTTTTTGCGACACACGGCCCTACAAAAACCGTAATTGCATCCGGATGCAATTTTTTCACAGTGCGTCCCGCGGCAATCATCGGCGATACAGATGGCGGCACATGTGGGATGAGATCTGCATAAAGCTTTTTTATCATGGCGAGCCACATCGGGCAGCAGCAGCTCGTGAGCAAATAATCATTCTTCGTATGAATATTGCGATCAAACTCTAATGCTTCCTTAAGCGTAAGGACATCCGCAAAAAGCGCCACCTCGACGAAACCATCAAAACCAAGATGACGGAAAGCCATGCGCAGCATGCCCGGTGTAACGGCACTGCCAAACTGCCCTTGAAAAGCCGGTGCCACCAGGGCAAACGCCTTGCGCCCTTTTTTTAAAGAAAGTTCCTGCAAAACTCCTGCCACATCCCTGCTAAGCTGTTTCCCCTCCTTTGTTGTACCATTATCCCGCATGAATTCGCTGAGCTGCCATTCCGGCACATGCGAATTCGGATAGAAAAGACAGCTCAGCTGCTTTTCGTCAAAAGAGAATTTTTCACTTCCGGTAGCTTCCTTCAACACCCGTAAATAGAGTTCTTCGAAAGTAAGTAATAAGTTATCTTTTTCCATTACATCGCCCCCTTACTTTGTTAAAGTATTCACATTCTTAAACATCTTCTATCGATTTTATATTTATTGTACAAGGAAATACTGCATTTGTCATGATTTTTTGTACGAAAACCCCACCGCTTTAACCCGTTTAACAAATTACAGCCCACTGCATAGTTTTTGCAGCAGGCTGTTTTTATTGTAAAAAAATGATGCAATCCAATAGCATTTTCCCAAAGCCTCACGCCTCTGTCATATCCTGTCGCAAGAACGTCCTAAGGAAACGGCGACCCGGTTATAAACTTTTTTGTGCCGCCAGTGCTTTATATTTTGACAATTTTTCTTTAGCATCTTTCTCTGTTTTGGCAAACAGCTTTTCTGCCATATCGGGGAATTGCTGCAGCAGCGCAGAGTAACGTACTTCGCCTAAAAGAAACTCTCTGAAATTCATGACGGGTTCTTTTGAATCCATGATAAATGGGTTTTTCCCAGTCGTTTCCATCTGCGGGTTATACCGGTACATAGCCCAATACCCGCTATCTACAGCACGTTTTGCCTCCATCTGGCTGCAGCCCATTCCCGCTTTTAATCCATGATTGATACACGGAGCATACGCAATGATCAAAGACGGACCCTGATAAGCTTCTGCTTCAGCAATCGCTTTGAGTGTTTGGTTTTTATCTGCCCCCATAGAAATCTGCGCCACATAAACATAGCCATAGCTCATAGCGATCATGCCGAGGTCTTTCTTTTTAGTTTTTTTACCACTGGCAGCAAACTTAGCAATAGCAGCTGCCGGTGTAGCTTTAGATGACTGCCCGCCTGTATTGGAATAAACTTCTGTATCAAACACCAGTACATTGACATCTTCTCCTGACGCCAGTACATGATCCAGACCGCCAAAGCCAATATCATAGGCCCATCCATCACCACCAAAAATCCATTGCGACCGTTTAACCAACAAATCCTTATTCTTATAGATTGCGGTAAGCAAAGGCAACGTATCCTTAATAGGTTCCAGCATATCTATCAGATTATCTGCCCTGTCTCTGCTGCCTTCACCCTTATCTTTATCAGCCAACCATCTTTTACATGCGGCGCTAAATTCATCACTTGCGCCCAGACTCCCAGCTTTTTCAATCATGCCAGCAATCTGCTTTCTAAGCTGCTTTCCCGCCATCATCATACCGAGTCCATATTCCGCATTATCTTCGAATAAAGAATTCCCCCACGCCGGCCCATGCCCACGATAATTTGTCGTATAGGGTATGGACGGCACACTATCGGCCCAGACAGATGAACAGCCCGTAGCATTTGCTATCATCATCCGATCTCCAAAAAGCTGTGTTACCAGTTTGGCATATGGAGTTTGCCCACAACCTGCACAGGCTCCTGAAAACTCTAACAGGGGTTGTTCAAACTGACTGCCCTTCACAGTAAAACTATTAAACGGATTTGTTTTAGGAGCAGCTGTTATTGCATATTCCCAAACTTTCTCCTGCTGCGCTTGTGTTGCCAAAGGTTTCATTACCAAAGCTTTTTCTTTGGCCGGACAAATCTGCACACAATTTCCACAGCCAGTACAGTCAGCAGGTGAGACCGTCATGGAAAAATACAACCCTTTCTGCCCCAGACATGGCTGCACGGAGAGATCCGATGGTGCCTGCCGCTTTTCTTCTTCATTAAATAATATCGGACGTATTGCTGCATGCGGACAGACATAGGCACATTGGTTGCACTGAATACATGCCTGCGACTTCCATTCCGGCACCTGGATCGCAATACCACGCTTTTCATAAGCCGCAGTTCCCATGGGATACGAGCCATCCTCCAAGCCAAGAAACGCACTCACCGGCAATTTATCTCCTTCCTGCCGGTTCATCGGGACAAGAACATTTTTTATAAATGCCGGCTCTTCTTTTACAGCAGCTACGGCTTCTCTGACATTTTTCCACGCTGAAGGAACGCGTATTTTAATAATGGCTTTTCCTCCCTGTTCTACCGCTCCATTATTCATCGCTACTACTTTTTCGCCTTTTTTTCCATAAGACTTTTTAATAGCTTCTTTTAAATATCTTACAGCATCGTTTTCCGGAATGATGTCGGAAATTTTAAAAAACGCCGCCTGCATAATCATATTGATCCGACCACCAAGACCAAGTTTCTGGGCAATTTTAACAGCATCAATCGTATACATGGCGATATGATTAGCCGCAAGATATTGCTTCATCCCCGCTGGCAGATTTTCTTCCAACTCTTCTTCTGTCCATTGGCAGTTCAAGAGGAAACTACCGCCGGGTTTTAATCCGTCCAATACATTATATTTATGTACATAGGATTGATTATGGCAGGCAATAAAGTCCGCTTTATAAATAAGGTATGGCGATTTTATAGGCTCCCTGCCAAAACGCAAATGAGAAATTGTCACCCCACCGGATTTTTTCGCATCATATGCAAAATATGCCTGTGCATACATATCTGTATGATTTCCAATGATTTTGACAGCATTTTTATTGGCTCCTACAGTCCCATCAGAGCCAATCCCCCAGAACTTGCATGCCTTTGTACTCGCAGCAGTAGTATCGATATCCTCGCCAAATGGCAGCGAAGTATGATTGACATCGTCTAAAATACCAACTGTAAAGTTATCCTGTGGAACCGCGGCCTGCAAATTTTCAAAGACGCCATAAATATGACCAGGAACTACATCCTTTCCTCCTACACCACAGCGTCCGCCCACAATAACAGGCTGTTTTTCCCTGCCATAAAATGCACTTTTAACATCAAGATACAATGGCTCAGCTAAAGAACCCATTTCTTTCGTCCTGTCCAGCACAGCAATTTTTTGTACGGTAGAAGGAATATATTTGAAAAAATGCTCCAGAGAAAATGGCCGATAAAGATGCACTGTCAACAGACCTACTTTTTCTCCTTTTGCATTGAGATAATCTACAACCTCTTCAATAACCTCACACATCGAGCCCATAGCCACAATCATGCGTTCCGCATCAGGTGCACCATGATAATTGAACAAATGATACTCCCGTCCTGTCAGTTTCTCGATCTCCGCCATATAGTCTTCTACAATTCCCGGGATATTTTCATGGAAACGGTTTGAGACTTCTCTTTGCTGAAAATGGATATCACTGCCTTGTACCGTTCCTTTTGTCAGTGGATGATCCGGATTGAGTGCACGTCTCCTAAACGCATCAACGGCCTCCCAATCCAATAAATTTGTCAGTTCTTCATATTCAATAACTTCAATTTTTTGAACCTCATGCGAAGTCCTGAAACCATCGAAAAAATTAAGAAATGGAACTCTTCCTTTAATCGCCGCTAAATGCGCCACTGCCGATAAATCCATGACCTGCTGCACGCTGCTTTCAGCCAGCATGGCAAAACCTGTCTGCCGCGTCGCCATCACATCGGAATGATCGCCAAATATACTTATAGCATTCGCTCCAACGACTCTGGCACTAACATGAAATACGCCCGGCAGCAGTTCCCCAGCAATTTTATACATATTAGGAATCATCAGCAGCAATCCCTGTGAAGCCGTATACGTCGTAGTCA